>OLNJ01000016.1_pt1 | contig 159177 bp, 138 predicted proteins | sample 1672191 | NCBI WGS metagenome assembly OLNJ01 (sample SAMEA3136657, study PRJEB25190) | human gut metagenome | biome: human gut; feature: human-associated habitat; material: faeces | place: Austria | collected 2013
GGGATAAACGCTGAAGGCATCTAAGCGTGAAGCCCCCCTCAAGATGAGATATCCCATTCTTTTAAGAAGTAAACCCCCTTGAAGACGACGAGGTAGATAGGGCAGGGGTGGAAGTGTGGTAACACATGGAGCTGACTGTTACTAATCGGGTGAGGGCTTGACCAAAAAGCCGAGGAAGCGGGCAAGGCAGATAAGGATCATACGGGAGCAAACTTGCTTGTGGACGTATGAGCATTAGCTGACTTGGACATTTGCGAAGCAAATGACATCGAGCAACGTAGTTGCGAGATGACCACCCGCTGGAGTAGCCAACAAAACAGGCGATGCAGCAAAGCTGCGAGCCCGTAAAAAAAGGCTGCACTCGACATGCAGGTTAAAACTTGATTCAAAAATCAAAAAAACGATTAATCATCAAATAAAACACATGTATGTAGTTTTCAAGCTACAAGGAAAGAGTAAACAGGAGAGCGGTTCATATAAATTGAATCTCTCTCCTGTTTTTATATTTTTCGTCATATTTTTTATCCAATATCAGAATATATTTACACCGGTTCATCTATATGCTACAATAGGCAGAACCAAGGGAGCCTGTCGAGGCTGAGAGGAAGTAAAAACTTCGACCTTTGAACTTGATTTGGGTAATCCCAACGTAAGGAGGAGACGAAAGAGTATGTTTAATTTTCTTGTAACTGCCAATGGCGGTTTGACAACAGCTGGATACGTTGTATCCATTGTAGCAGTTCTGGTACTGGTTGTTCTGGTGGCAATACTGCTTCAAAAAAACACTTCAGCGTTGAAACTTACAACGCAGCAGCTGGTTACTTGCGCGGTAGCACTTGCACTTGCCTATGTAACTTCTTATATTAAATTATTTAAACTGCCATTTGGCGGTTCTGTAACCTTATTCAGTATGCTGTTCATTGTACTGATCGGTTACTGGTATGGCGTAAAAGTAGGAATTCTTACAGGGCTTGTGTATGGGATATTTCAGTTTCTTCAGGAGCCATATGTACTTTCATTTTTCCAGGTATGCTGTGATTATATTCTGGCATTTGGAGCAATGGGACTTTCCGGATTATTCAGAAATTCAAAAAAATATGGCCTTTTGAAAGCTTATATTGTAGCCATTCTTGCCAGAGGCGCTTTTCACGCATTAGGAGGATATCTGTACTGGATGGATTACATGCCGGACAATTTCCCAAAATCACTGACTGCATTATATCCGATCATTTATAACTACAGTTACATTCTTCTGGAAGGAGTACTGACGATTATAGTAATCTCTATTCCGGCAGTATCCAATGCACTGGGAAGAATGCGTGCAATGGCAACTGGCGGAAATCGACGCCCTGTGGCAGCAGAAAAATAAAGATAATAAAAAGGATCGCTTCATCATCTGATATTTATCAGAAGAAAGATGCAGGAGATCCTTTTTTTCATTAAACAGATATAAATTGTGTGGTAAGAAAATATTTACCGATAACATTTTTTGCAGGCAGTATAACCGCGCTGTTTAGCCTGACTCAAAGTAATTTTCCGGGCACGGTTTGGATTCATATTTCCACAATTTGAAATCCTGTGATATTTTTTGCCTGTGGCAGAGATCCATACAGAGGATTGAACCTGTGGTCTGGAAGCTTTTTTGGCCTTTACTGTAATCTGGCAACGTAAAGTATATTTACCGGTTTTGGCATAGATCGTTGTTTTTCCGGTAGATCTGGCTGTGATCTTTCCTTTGGAGTTTATGGTAGCAATACGTTTGTTCTGGCTGCTCCATTTGATTTTTCCAGAGGTATTTCTGACTTTTAATGTGGCAGATTTTCCAGCGTAGATGGAGAGCTTCTGGCTGCTTAGAGATGGCTTTTTCACAGTGGCGGCAGAAACGGTTGAAACAGTTCCGAGCACCGGAGCTGTGGCAGGAGCTGTCAGAGAAAGAGACAGCACCAGAATCAGTAAAAATTGTTTCAGTTTTTTCATTTGTAAGACTCCTCCGGGAATAAGTTTATAGTTTCATTATAATTAAATAATAATAAAAAACAATAGGAACGCAGGAGTTTCGATAAAAATCGACATAATTAATATATAAAAGTTAAATAAAACAAACCTAAACAACAAAGAAGACTTTCACATTTGAAGAAGTTGTGCTATGATAAAAAAGCAGAAAAATTTTCTGCGAAAAGGAGAGTAAAGAGATGTCTAAAAAAATCGAGAGAAATGATCCGTGTTGGTGTGGAAGTGGAAAAAAATATAAAAAATGCCATGAAGCATTTGATGAAAAAATGGAACTGATGAAAAAGAAGGGATATGCAGTTCTTGATCACGATCTGATCAAAACACCTGCACAGATTGAGAAAATCAAAGAGAGTTGTAAGATCAATATTGCAGTGCTTGATTATGTCGCAGAGCATATTGGACCAGGAGTAACTACACAGCAGATTGACGACTGGGTACATGAAGAGACGGTACGCCATGGGGGAATTCCGGCACCTCTTAATTATGAAGGCTTTCCAAAGAGCGTGTGTACTTCGATCAACGAGGTTGTATGCCACGGAATCCCGGATGAGGAGATTGTGCTTAAAGAAGGGGATATCGTCAATGTAGATGTATCTACGATCTATCAGGGATATTTTTCAGATTCTTCCCGTATGTTCTGTATCGGTAAGGTAAGTCCTGAGAAGGAGAAGCTTGTCCGTGTGACAAAAGAATGCGTAGAGCTTGGTCTTGAGCAGGTTAAGCCGTGGACTCCAATTGGAAACATGGGAAGTGCCGTACATAAGCATGCAGTTGAAAACGGTTATACTGTTGTAAGAGAAATCGGCGGTCACGGAGTTGGACTGGAATTTCACGAGGACCCGTGGGTAAGTTACACATCTAAGGAGAATACCGGTGTACTTATGGTACCTGGAATGATCTTTACGATCGAACCGATGGTGAACATGGGATCTGATGAGATCTATACAGATGAGATTGACGACTGGACAGTACGCACAGAGGACGGACAACCATCCGCACAATGGGAGATCATGGTTCTTGTCACAGAGACAGGACACGAGGTTCTCTGTTGGTAGTCCGGAAAAAACGCCAAAATACGCAAAAAAATCCTTGCAATACAAACTTTTCTAGTGTATAATCAAACATGTTGTGAAAAAAGATGGTCCTCTGTTACCACATGGGTATTAAGAACATCCAGTATAATTAAGGAGAGAAAGACATGAACGAAATTATTAAGAACATTGAGTCTGCTCAGCTGAAAGCAGAAGTACCGCAGTTCCGCGTAGGAGACACAGTAAGAGTACATGCACTGATCAAAGAGGGAACACGTGAGCGTATTCAGATCTTCGAGGGTACAGTACTTAAGAGACAGGGCGGAAGCACAAGAGAGACTTTCACAGTAAGAAAGAGCTCCAACGGTGTTGGTGTTGAGAAGACATGGCCACTTCATTCCCCACACGTAGTTAAGGTTGAAGTTATCCGTCGTGGTAAAGTACGCCGTGCGAAACTGAACTACCTGAGAGATCGCGTAGGTAAAGCTGCTAAGGTTAAAGAGCTTGTAAAATAATTTCATATGTGAAGAGGCAGGGACAATAACATTTGCTATTGTCCCTCTTTTTACATTAGTATGAACGTGAACCGCATTCAGGAACAGACAGAGTTTTTTCCTTAATGGAGCGGTTCGTACAGGGGATAGAATATGAAATTAAATAAGAAGAAAACACTTGACGATCTGAAAGACAGCAGAGCGGTTTCCGAGGCAAGGGAGAGACTTCGGGATGACCGGACAAGAGGAATCGTCAAATGGATATTTGAGATCATTGTGACAGTTGTTTTTGCCGTGCTTGTGGCAATTTCCGCATTTCAGACAGTGACACTGCAGGAGAGTGCCATGGAGCCTACATATTCTGTAGGAGAGAAATTTTTTGTAAACAGAGCTGTTTATAAGATAAAATCACCGAAGCGTGGGGATGTGATCGTTTTCCGGACAAGTGTCAGTGATGATGCGGCACTTCATATCCGCAGAGTGATCGGACTTCCGGGTGAGACGGTTTTGATCAAGGATGGTCAGGTGTACATCAATGGAAAAGTATACGAAGAAAATGGTGCTTATCCGGATATTACGAACGCTGGTCTTGCTGACAGCTCGATCACACTGGAAAGTGGAGAATATTTTGTTCTGGGTGATAACCGGAATAACAGCGAGGACAGCCGTTTCAGTGACATCGGAAATATAAATAAGAAATACATTGTAGGAAAACTGTGGTTTACAGTTTCCCCGAAGAGTAAAATCGGATTTGTTAAATAAACGAGGTGAATTATGAACGTACAGTGGTATCCCGGACATATGACAAAGGCGAAACGCCAGATGCAGGAAGATATCAAGCTGATCGATCTGATCATTGAGCTTGTAGATGCAAGAGTTCCGCTTTCCAGCCGTAATCCGGATATTGATGAGCTTGGAAAAAATAAAGCGCGTATGATCCTTCTCAACAAGGCGGATCTTGCTGATGAGAAACAGAGCCATGCCTGGATGGAATATTTCAAAGAAAAAGGATTTTATGCGGTAAGTATCGATTCCCGGAACAAAGGCTCCATGAAAGCAGTATCCGCAGCGATCACAGAAGCTTGTAAGGAGAAGACAGAGCGCGACCGGAGAAGAGGAATCAAGAACCGTCCGGTACGAGCTATGGTAGCTGGAATTCCAAATGTCGGTAAATCGACATTTATCAATACTTTTGCCGGAAAAGCCTGTGCAAAGACCGGAAATAAACCAGGTGTGACCAAGGGAAAGCAGTGGATCCGTCTGAACAAGAGTGTGGAGCTTCTGGATACACCTGGTATTCTCTGGCCGAAATTTGAGGATCAGGCAGTTGGTATGCGTCTTGCATATATTGGTTCGATCAAGGATGACATTCTGAATATCGAGGAGCTTGCACTTGGCCTGATCGGATATCTGCAGGAGTTTTATCCGACAGCACTGACAGAGAGATACAGTCTGGAGGAAGACCAGAAGCCATTGGATATTCTTACATCTGTGGCGAAAGCAAGAGGCTGTCTCAAAAAAGGTGAGGAGCTTGATTACGAAAAAGCATCCAGACTTTTGATGGAGGAATTCCGTTCCGGTAAGCTTGGCAGAGTTACCCTTGAGTTTCCGGAGAAACGTGAGGAAGCATAATGGAGACAATGAAAGATATCAAGGCGCGTTTTGCGTCAGCAGAAAAGGGCGATTATGACGCCCTTTTTCAGCACTATGAAAACGATGAGAGAAGCGGTGTACAGAAGCTGATCCAGCAGTACCGCAAAAAGCTGGAAGCTCTGGAAAAAGAACGTGCACGTACAGAGATCATGAAGGAATACGAGCATAAATATGAACATCTGGGTTATCTTTGCGGTATTGACGAGGTGGGAAGAGGCCCTCTTGCAGGCCCGGTGGTAGCCTGCGCGGTGATCCTGCCAAAAGACTGCGATATTCTCTGGCTTAATGATTCCAAGAAGCTGACAGCCAAAAAAAGAGAAGAACTTTATGATGTGATCCTGGACGGGGCAGTTTCTGTGGGAATCGGTATGGCAAGTCCGGAGCGGATCGATGAGATCAATATTTTACAGGCTACCTATGAAGCCATGCGCCAGGCGGTAGGAAAGCTTTCTGTACAGCCACAGCTGCTTCTTAACGATGCGGTTACGATACCGGAGATCACGATTCCGCAGGTGCCGATCATCAAGGGAGATGCCAAAAGCGTATCCATTGCAGCGGCGAGTATTGTGGCCAAGGTAACGAGAGACCGTATGATGGAGGAATATGATAAAATTCTCCCGGAGTATGGTTTTGCATCCAACAAGGGGTATGGATCAGCTGCACATATAGAAGGACTGAAGAAGTACGGGCCAAGCCCGATACACAGAAAGACATTTATCACTCATTTTGTATAAAACAGAAATACAAAAGATACCTACACAGAGAGCAGAAAGGAAAAAAATTTCTGGAAGAAAATAAAAGAAAAACGGGCAGCTATTACGAAAGCCTTGCGGCAGATTTCCTGAAAAAAAGAGGATTACGTATTCTTGAGAGGAATTTCCGCAGCAGAAAAGGCGAGATCGATCTCATTGCCCGTGATGGGAAATATCTGGTATTTATCGAAGTAAAATATCGAAAAAATGGTTCCAGCGGAAGCTCTTTTGCAGCAGTCAGGAAAGAAAAACAGCGCACGATCAGTACAGTTGCGCTGTTTTATCTTATCCGGCATGGATATGGGGATAATGTCTGCTGCCGGTTTGATGTGGTAGGCATTGACGGAAAAGAGATCCACTGGATAAAAAACGCTTTTGATTTTTGCAGATGAAAGGGTTGAACACATAAAATGAAAATAAAATGGTATAGAGATAAACAGCTGATGAATGTAAAGGAGAAAGACGGAGTTACATGGCTTACATATCCGGATCTTGAGGTGCTTCCGGGAGTGGTACATGGCTTCAGTACGCGTCTTGGTGGCGTCAGTAAGGGAATTTACGAATCCATGAATTTAAGCTTTACAAGAGGCGATGACGAGGCAGCTGTACGGGAAAACTACCGGAGATTGTCTCAGGCGATGGGTTTTTCCATGGAAGATATCGTTACTTCAGATCAGACCCACACGACAAATGTGCGGGTAGTTACAGAAGAGGACAGGGGAAACGGTATTACGAAGCCACGACCATATACGGATGTGGACGGAATGATCACCAATGTTCCGGGACTGGTGCTGGCAACTTTCTATGCAGACTGTGTGCCGCTTTTCTTTGTGGATCCGGAGCATAATGCTGTTGGCCTTTCCCATTCCGGATGGATGGGCACTGTGGGTAAAATAGGAAAAGTAACTGTGGAAAAAATGACAGAAACATTTGGAACAGATCCGTCCAGACTTTATACAGCTATAGGTCCTTCAATCTGCCAGGACTGTTATGAAGTCAGTGAGGATGTGATTGACCAGTTTAAAGAAGCTTTTGAGGAAAAATACTGGGACGCACTTTTTTACGAGAAACCAGATGGGAAATATCAGCTTAATCTGTGGGAGGCTAACAGAAGGATTTTTCTGGATGCAGGCATAAAAGAAGAGCGGATATCCATGCCGGGCATCTGCACCTGCTGTAATCCGCTCTTTCTTTATTCGCACAGGGCTTCTCACGGGAAACGTGGAAACCTGGGAGCATTTATTACTGTTCGTTGACTTTCTTCATGAGATCCATGATCTTTTCGTTGCTGGAACGAACTTTCTCAACGGATACATCATGATTGATGATATCAATGATACTTGCAAGATATTTGCTCATGTTCGCTTCGATATAGTAAGGACGTTCAAGAAGCTCAGGAGTACGGTAGTTAAGGTTGGTTGTGATGACTCTGTCCAGCCAGCCTTTTTCGTAGTATTCGTCGAATTTGGATAATCCGTCTGTGAACAGACCGTAGGTAGTGCAGACGAAGACACGTCCTGCTTTACGTTCTTTCAGCTGACGGGCAACATCGAGCATGCTTTCTCCGGAGGAAATCATATCGTCGATGATGACAACGTCCTTGCCTTCTACAGAGTCACCCAGGAACTCATGGGCAACGATCGGGTTCTTGCCGTTGACAACTGTGGAGTAATCACGACGTTTGTAGAACATACCCATATCGACTCCAAGAATATTGGAGAAATATACAGCACGTGACATAGCACCCTCATCAGGACTGATGATCATAAGATGATCATTGTCAAGCTTGAAATCCGGAATGTTCTTAACCAGTGCCTTCAGGAACTGATAAGTCGGGAAGAAGTTATCAAAGCCTTTCAGCGGAATGGAGTTCTGTACACGTGGATCATGTGCATCAAAAGTGATGATGTTGGAAACTCCCATCTCGCTTAATTCGCGAAGAGCAAGTGCACAGTCAAGGGATTCTCTCTTGGTACGTCTGTGCTGACGTCCTTCGTAAAGGAACGGCATGATGACATTGATACGGTGAGCTTTTCCGGTAGCTGCGGAGATGATTCTCTTAAGATCCTGATAATGATTATCCGGAGACATATGGTTCTCATGACCGCATACAGAATAGGTGAGACTGTAGTTGGTAACGTCTACCATGATGTAAAGATCAGTTCCGCGGACGGATTCCTTGATGTAACCCTTACCTTCACCGGTTCCAAAACGAGGGCATTCGCAGTCTACAAGGAAAGATTTCTCTGCATAGCCCTGAGGGATGATCGTGGATTTCTTGGCTGCTACAAGTTCTTTACGGAATTTAACCAGCTTTTTGTCAACCTCCTCGGCCAGGTCGCGGCATCCTGCGAGTGCTGCAATGCGGATCGGGGCAACAGGCATAGATTTTTCCAGCAATTCTATGTTTGGCATAATATTCCTCCTAAGTGTATGTCATAAAAAAATTCTCAGTCTATTTATAACATCAGACGCATGCGTCAGTCAAGGTGTTTTCTCAAAGTGTTGATTTTTCGAGCCAAAGTTGTTATTATATACGGGATAGAAAAGGGAGATAATGATGAAATTAAGAAAACATAAGATTTCCAGGGTGCTGCCCGACAGTATTGCCGAGGAGCTGGGGCTGGAGTCGGGGGACAGACTGATCTCTGTCAACGGACAGCCTGTGGAGGATGTCTTCGATTACCGGTATCTCATGAATGAAGAACTGGTCGTGCTTCTTGTGGAGAAGCCGGACGGTGAAGAATGGGAGCTGGAGGTAGAGAAGGAATATGAGGAAGACCTTGGAATAGAATTTGAGAACGGGGGACTGATGGATGACTATCGTTCCTGTTCAAATAAGTGCATTTTCTGTTTTATTGATCAGATGCCGCCGAATATGAGAGAGACCTTGTATTTCAAGGATGATGATTCCAGGCTTTCCTTTCTCCAGGGAAATTATGTGACGCTTACCAATATGAGTGAGCGGGATATCGAGAGGGTGATCCGCTATCATCTGGAACCGATCAATATTTCATTTCAGGCTATGAATCCGGAGCTTCGCTGCCGGATGTTGCATAACCGTTTTGCAGGAAAGGCACTTGAGAAGGTAGACACACTTTATAATGCAGGGATCACCATGAATGGGCAGATCGTACTGTGCAAGGGTGTGAACGACGGTGAAGAGCTGGAATACAGCCTTGAGAAGCTTTCCGCTTATGCACCTGTGCTTCAGAGTGTTTCTGTAGTTCCGGTAGGGCTTACGAAATACCGGGAGGGACTTTTTCCACTGAAACCTTTTGGCAAGGAAGATGCGGAGAAAGTACTGGAACAGATCGAACGCTGGCAGAAGATCATGATGGAAAGACATGGGATCCATTTTATCCATGCTTCCGATGAATGGTATATCCTGGCGGAAAGAGAGCTTCCCTGCGAGGAAGAGTATGATGGATATCTTCAGCTGGAGAACGGCGTGGGAATGTTAAGACTTCTGGAGACGGAAGTCCGGGAAACGCTTACAGAGCTTCAAGGAGATGACCGCCAGATAAAAGGAACCATTGCTACCGGCAAGCTGGCAGCACCTTTTATTCAGAAATATATCCGGGAGATTCAGAAGAAATTTCCTCAAGTAGAGATTCAGGTCAGAACCATAGAGAATCATTTCTTTGGAGAGGAGATCACGGTGTCCGGGCTTATCACAGGGCAGGATCTTAAAGGTCAGCTTTCCGGTCTCGACCTTGGAGAAAAACTGCTTCTTCCGTGCAGTATGATGAAAGGAGAGGAAGAGATCTTTCTGGATGATATGACGATGGAGGAGCTTTCCGAGGCACTGGAAACAGAAATTGTAATCGTAGACACAGGAGGCTGTGATCTGGTGGAGGCCGTGATCAGTCCGCCGGAACATAAAAAAACAAGAAGGAGACAAATTTATGAGCAAACCAGTAGTAGCAATAGTGGGAAGGCCTAATGTAGGTAAGTCCACTCTGTTCAATGCACTGGCAGGTGATAATATTTCCATAGTAAAAGATACGCCAGGAGTAACACGAGACAGGATCTATGCAGATGTCACATGGCTTGACCGTACATTTACATTGATCGATACCGGTGGAATCGAGCCGGACAGCAGCGATATCATTCTTTCCAGAATGAGAGAGCAGGCTCAGATCGCAATTGATACCGCAGATGTGATCATTTTTATCACAGATGTACGCCAGGGACTTGTAGATTCTGATGCAAAGGTAGCAGATATGCTCCGCCGCAGCGGTAAGCCGGTACGACTTGTGGTAAACAAAGTAGACAGCCATCAGAAATATATGATGGATGTTTATGAATTCTATAATCTTGGAATCGGAGAGCCGATCCCTGTTTCCGCAGCAAACAGACAGGGACTTGGTGATATGTTGGATGAGGTGATCAAGGAGTTTCCGGACAAGAATGAGGAAGAGGATCAGGATGACATCCCGAAGATCGCTATCGTAGGTAAGCCTAACGTAGGAAAATCTTCTCTGATTAACAAGCTTCTGGGTGAGGAGCGAGTGATCGTATCCAATATTGCCGGAACCACACGAGACGCCATTGATACTAAGGTTACATGGAACAATAAGGACTATATATTTATTGATACAGCAGGACTTCGTCGTAAAGGTAAAGTCAAAGAAGAAATCGAGCGTTACAGTGTGATCCGTACAGTAACTGCTGTAGAGCGTGCAGATGTGGTGGTTGTTGTGATCGATGCGTCTGAGGGAGTAACCGAGCAGGATGCGAAGATCGCCGGAATCGCTCATGATAGAGGTAAGGGTATTATCGTAGCTGTAAACAAATGGGATGCCATTGAGAAGAATGATAAGACCATTTACAGGCATACAGAGAAGATCCGTCAGATTCTTTCCTTTATGCCATATGCACAGATCATTTTTATTTCTGCAAAAACAGGCCAGAGACTTCCGAAACTTTTCGAGAATATCGACATGGTCATTGAGAACCAGACACTTCGTATTCAGACAGGTGTTCTCAACGAGATTCTTTCCGAGGCCGTAGCGCTTCAGCAGCCGCCGTCTGACCGTGGACGCAGACTGAAGATCTTCTACATGACTCAGGTTGCGGTGAAGCCACCGACATTTGTTATTTTCGTTAACGATAAAGAACTTATGCACTTCTCCTATGTAAGATATCTGGAGAATAAGATCAGAGATGCCTTCGGATTTTCCGGAACTTCCCTGAAATTCATCATCCGCGAGCGCGGGGAAAAGGAATAAAATATGGAACGAATTATTTGTCTTGTTATCGGTTATATATGCGGACTTTTTCAGACTGGCTATATTATAGGAAAGGTTCACAAGACAGATATCAGGGAACATGGCAGCGGAAATGCAGGAACGACCAATGCTTTTCGTACCTTTGGAAAAAAAGCGGGAGCACTTACCCTGCTTGGGGACTGCCTGAAATGTGTGATCGCGATCGTGATCGTCCGGATGATCTATGGCAGATCCATGAGCAATATTCTTCCACTGCTGACACTTTATGGGGCATTCGGCTGTATTCTGGGACATAATTTTCCGATTTCCATGAACTTTCGTGGCGGTAAGGGAATCGCAGCTTCTGTTGGAATGATCCTTGCTTTTGACTGGAGAATTTTTATTGTCTGTGCAGCGATCTTTTTCGTTTTGTTTTTTGCAACGCATTATGTATCGCTCTGTTCACTTAGCGCTTATGCAGCTGCGCTTATTATGGTGATCGTTTTCGGCAGTATGGGATCTTATGGGATGGACCACTCACATACGATCGAGCTTTATATTGTGATGGCTGCGATGACAGCGATGGCATTTTACAGGCACAGAGCCAATATTGGAAGATTGCTCCATGGAACTGAGAGCAAAGTGTTCCTGAACAGTAAGAATAAAAAATAACGATGCCTGAGGTCAGGACGGTATCACAACAATAATAAAAATCATCAATCAGTAAAGAAATAAGAGGTAGAATTTATGGCAAAGATCAGCGTACTGGGTTCTGGAAGCTGGGGATCGGCTCTGGCACTTCTTCTCCATAATAATGGTCATGAAGTTCTTCTCTGGTCAGCGAGACCGGAGGATGCCAGAAAGCTCCGCGAGACGAGAGAAAATCCGACCAGACTTCCGGGAGTGCACCTTCCGGAAAAAATTGAGATCATGACAGATCTGGAGCGTGCGTTACGTGATGCGGATGCAGCAGTGCTGGCAGTAGCTTCCCCTTATATCAGAAGCACTGCACATAAGATGGCACCTTTTGTCAGGGAAGGTCAGAAGATCGTCAATGTTGCAAAAGGCATTGAGGAAAAAACGCTTAAGACACTCAGCGAAGTGATCGAAGAAGAAATTCCCCAGGGAGATGTTGCTGTGCTTTCCGGACCGAGCCATGCAGAGGAGGTAGGAAGAGGAATTCCTACAACCTGTGTGGTAAGCGCGCATACACAGGAAACAGCAGAGTATCTTCAGAGCATTTTTATGAGCCCTGTTTTCCGTGTATATACAACACCGGATCTTCTCGGCGTTGAGCTGGGTGGCTCTCTGAAGAATGTGATCGCACTGGCAGCAGGAACTGCGGACGGTCTGGGGTATGGAGATAATACAAAAGCGGCATTGATCACCAGAGGTATTACAGAGATCGCCAGACTTGGAAAGAAAATGGGAGCTCAGATGGAAACCTTCTACGGACTTTCCGGAATCGGAGATCTGATCGTTACCTGTGCAAGTGTACACAGCCGTAACCGAAAAGCCGGATACCTGATCGGCCAGGGACGGACAATGGAACAGGCTATGGATGAAGTACAGATGGTTGTGGAAGGTGTTTATTCCGCGAGAGCAGCGAGAGAGCTTGCTGAGAAGTATGAGGTTGAAATGCCGATCATAACAGAAGTGAATAAAGTGCTTTTTGAAGGGAAAACGGCAGCAGAAGCGGTTATGGATCTGATGCTGCGTGATAAGAAAGTCGAGACACCAATGCTTCCATGGAAATAGACTTCTGAGAATCTTATATAAGTATGCATAATAAAAAAAGGATATCCGTATGGACCACATTTATATGGTCTTACAGGATATCCTTTTTGTTTATAATAAATTGTGGAACAGCTGTCTAACATGGAGCTTACACAGCGAAAGTGTATTGCGAAATCTGTCTGATTTAACTTAGGCAAACACCTGAAAAGATCAGAATTGAATATCCCGAAGGTCTTCAGGAACATGTGAGGTATGAAGATCTTCGTTTAAGGTATCGATGATTGCCATATCTTCATCCTCAATATTGAAATCAAAGATATCACCATTGCTTCGGATACGTTCAGGATTTACAGACTTCGGAATCACGGAAATTCCTTTCTGAATCGCCCAGCGAAGTCCGATCTGTGCTGGCGTTCTGGCGTATTTTGTTCCCAGAACACACATAACATCATTATCAAGATATGCTCCCCGTGCCAGTGGAGCATAGGCCTGCACCTGAATTCCATAAGCCTTGCAGTATTCAATCAGCTCAGAAGGATAGCAGAGCGGATGACATTCAATCTGATTTACAGCCGGAACAATACCGGAAACCTTACGCAGTTCTTCCAGATGACGGATATCAAAATTGCTGACGCCGATACTTAAGGCACGCCCGGATTCCAGAATCTTCTCAAGCTCCTTCCAGGTGCTTAAGTAACACCCCGGAACCGGCCAGTGGATCAGATAAAGATCTACATAGCTCAGTTTCAGACGATCCAGACTGCGGGAAAAAGCACCCTGCACATCACCAAGACGCTGGGCAGTATTCCAGATCTTACTTGTGATAAAGAGATCTTTACGAGGAATCCCGCATTTAGCGATTGCTTTACCGACACTTTCTTCGTTCTTGTAAACGGAAGCAGTATCAATCATACGGTAACCGGCGGAAATAGCAGAAGTAACGGCGGCTTCCGCCTGTACGTCATCGGGTAGTTTATATACACCAAGCCCCAGCAGGGGCATTTCTCTGTCGTTGTTCAGAAAAACAGTTTCTCTCAAAATAATTCCTCCTTGTATGTTCTGTTTCTCGCACTTTTTGCTATTATAGCACAAAAATATGAAAGAATCACATCAAATATATTACAAAAGTGATAAAGCTTGTACACTGTACAAATGTATATATAAGTAATATTTTGCGGTTTGGAGAAACTAACTTCGTTAAAATTGAAACAATCGGGTTAAAATGCTGTCAATGTTTTGAAAAAAGAGGAAAAAACGAGACGGAATTTTGGCTATTTTTTATAATAAATTTCTTGATAATGGAAGCGAAAAGATGTATAATGAATTTAATTGATAAATTCTTGTCATGAGCGTGTCCGCCATGCGGATACAGGAAAGGGGTATTTATGCATTTAATCAAAGATGAGAACGGCAATCTTGTTCAGCATGGACATGCTGACAGCCATGAACATACACATGAGCATACACATGAGGATGGTATGACTCACAGCCATACACACAGCCATGCAGAAGGAGACAGCCACTGCCATACACACGGAGAGGGACATTGCGGATCCTGTGAATCCGGAGACTGTAAGAATGAGACAGTAGCGCTTCTTACTTACATGCTGCAGCATAATGAACATCATGCAGCAGAATTGGATCAGATGGCAGACAATCTCAAAAAACTGAATATGGACGCAGCAGCAAAAACAATTAAAGAAGCCGTTGCTGATTTCCAGAAAGGAAATATGAGACTGGGACTTGCTCTTACACTGGTAAAAGAAGAGCTTAAATAAACGACAGAGAGATTTTGACAGCGCGGCAGCGGAACAAGCTGCTTATTGGAGGAAATGATTATGTGTCTTGCAACTGTTTATAAAGAGGAAGATAATTCTGTGATTTTTAAGAATGTAAGCCGTATTGACGTGGACGGAAATAAACTGATACTTCGCGATATCATGGGTGAAGAACGCGTGGTAGAGGGAAGCATTCTTATGGTGGATCTGGCAAACAGCATTGTGAAGCTTCAGTGCGATTAACACGATCAGCGATAGCTTTGCAAGATGTGATCTGAGGAGATGTTGGGAATCATCCTCAGAATAAAAGAAAAACGTGGAGGGACGATTCATGAAATTATCAGAGGCAATGCAGAAAAAAATGTTGCTTTCTTTTGAACTTTTTCCACCAAAAACCGAAAAAGGTATGACAAACCTGCCGGGAACCATCGAACATCTTATGAAGTACAGACCGGAATATATTTCCTGTACTTATGGCGCAGGCGGTGGAAATGTCGGCGCCAACAGGGAAGTATGCCAGATGATCAAGAATGCGGGAACGATTCCTGTGACACATTTCACCGTGATCAAGAATACAAAAGAGGGAATCCGTGAGCAGCTTCAACAGTATCTTGCGGAAGGCGTTGATCATATGCTTGCTCTCAGAGGAGATATTCCTCTTGGTGAGACAACCACCTGTGGGGATTTCAACTATGCAACAGATCTGGTCAAGTTCGTGCGAGATGAGTTTGGCGATAAATTTGAGATTGCGGTCGCAGGTTCACCGGAAGGACATATTGCATGCAGAAGTCTGGATGCAGATATCGCAGTTCTGAAACAGAAGCAGGACAATGGCGCTGATTATATTATGACACAGCTCTGCTGGGATATGGAACAGTTTAAATACTGGCTGGATGCGATTCGTGAGGCTGGAATTACGATACCGGTAGATGTTGGCGTTATGCCAATTCTGGATCAGGCGGCGACCATTAACATGGCACTTTCACGTAATGGCTGTGTGATGGACAGAGAACTTTGCAGACTGATTTCCAGAAACTGGCTGTTCCCGAATCCGTTTAATGCGAAAGATTCAGACGGAAAACCGTTTGATATGTTCTATGAGGATAAGATCAGACGCTTTAAAGAAGAAGGAATCGAATATACGATCAGGCAGATCGATGAATATCGTGCGTTGGGAGTTGACGGAATTCATCTTTATGCACTGAATAAGTGGAAGGATGTATCGGAGATCATTGACCGATCCGGGCTTCGGACACTTATATAAGAAACATTAGAGATATTAATTAAATTGAATACGGATTTCCGGCACAGTGCGGAGGCGCCAGAATAAGAAAGATATGAACGTATCTATATATACGGGCACCTCCTATGTACGCCGAGCGTATGAGATTTTACTTACTAAAATCAGGAGGTGCCCGTTTTATGGCACATGTAATTGCAGTCGCTGGAAAAGGCGGCGTTGGAAAAACTACATTATGCGGAATGCTGATCCAGTATCTCTGCGAAAAGAAAAAAGGACCTGTACTGGCTGTAGATGCAGATGCCAATTCAAATCTGAATGAGGTTCTCGGTGTAGAAGTAGATACTACACTGGGAGACGTACGTGAGGAGATCGCTCACGCGGAGATGGCAGCGAAGAGCCCGATCCCGGCAGGAATGTCCAAAGCAGATTATGCGGAGGTGCGTTTCGAGGATGCCCTTGCAGAGGAAGACGATTACGATCTTCTTGTAATGGGAAGAACCCAGGGAAAAGGATGCTATTGCTTTGTGAATGGTCTGCTTCAGGCACAGCTTGCCAAATACCAGAAGAATTATCCATATATTGTTGTGGATAATGAAGCAGGAATGGAACATATCAGCAGAGGAATCCTTCCGAGCATGGAGACAGCGATCCTTGTAAGTGACTGTTCCAGAAGAGGCGTACAGGCAGTGGGCAGAATCGCTGAACTTATTAAGGAATGCGATATGAAGCCTTCCCGTGTAGGACTTATCATCAATCGCGCACCAAAAGCAGAACTGAATCCTGGAATTCTTGAGGAAATCCAGAATCAGGGACTCGATCTGATCGGTGTAGTACCACAGGATGAGGCAGTCTATGAATATGACTGCGATGGTAAACCAACCGTTACTCTTCCTGAGGATAATCCGATGAGAAAAGCAGCTTTTGAAATTTTTGATAAATTAGGTTTATAATTAAATATAAACCTTTTTTTTAAAAAGAGAATAACCCATGGGTGGGGATGGGTTCCTGCCCGGGGCTTATTATAAAAAAGAAAAAATAAATAGATGTGCTATTAAAGGAGGTCTATAATGAGTGAATTCAAATTAACTACAGTGGAGGAATTTGAAGCCGCTACAGCCCGTCTTCTTGAGACAGGTGCAAAGGTAGGAGCAGATGCATGGCAGATCCGTGCAAAGAACCAGACTCCGCACTGTAAATTCGGTGAGCAGGGTATCTGCTGTCGTATCTGTGCAATGGGACCGTGCCGTATTACACCGAAGGCTCCAAGAGGAGTCTGCGGATGTGATGCTCATGGTATCGTAGGAAGAAACTTCCTTAAATTTACAGCTGGTGGTGCAGCTACTCACTCTGATCATGGTCGTGAGATCTGTCATACACTGTACTGCGCAAAAGAGGGCGGAAATTATCAGGTAAAAGATCCTGAGAAACTTCTTCGCATTGCTAAAGAGTGGGGCGTGGAAACAGAAGGCAAGGATATCTATGATCTGGCTCATGAGATGGCAGAGATCGGTCTTATGGAGTATGGTAAACCGTTCGGATATCAGAGATTCCTTGACAGAATGCCTGAAGGACAGAAAGAAAAGCTGATCGAGAACGAAATCGCACCACGTGCTATTGACCGTGAGGTTGCAAGTTCCCTGCATATGTCTCATATGGGATGTTCTTCTCTTCCGGAAGCACTTGTAAAACAGTCTCTTCGTTGCGGCATGGCTGATGGATGGGGCGGTTCCATGATGGGAACAGAGTTCTCTGATGTATTATTCGGAACTCCGAAGCCGATTGATACAGAGGCTAACCTTGGAGTAATGGTTGAAGAGAATGTCAACATTGTTGTACACGGACATGATCCGAGTCTTTCTGAGATGATCTGTGAGTATGCAGACAGCAAAGAAATGATCGATTATGCAAAATCCGTAGGAGCAAAAGGAATCACAGTTTCCGGTGTATGCTGTACTTCTAATGAGGTAGCTATGCGTCGTGGTGTTCCGATGGCTGGTAACTTCCTGCAGCAGGAGAACGTAGTACTGACAGGTGCCTGCGAGGCGATCGTAGTTGACGTTCAGTGTATCTTCCCTGCATTAGGACCTCTGAGCAAATGCTTCCATACCAAATTTGTTACAACTTCTCCGATCGCTCAGATGCCGGATTCTGAATTTATCAGATTCAACGCTGAGACAGCAGGAGAAAATGCAAAAGCAATCGTTAAGATGGCTATCGATAACTTCAAGAACAGAAAACCTGAGCTTGTACATATCCCACAGCTGAAACAGAAAGCTACTGTTGGTTACTCAGTAGAAGCGATCGTTAAAGTTCTTGATGGTGTTACAAACTCTCAGGTTGATGTGACAGGAACAACCAAACCATTACTTGAGTGCATCACTTCCGGTGTTATCCGTGGTGCTGTCGCTATGGTTGGATGTAACAATCCTAAGATCCGTCCTGACTATGCACATATCGAATTGATGAAGAAGTGTATCGCAAATGATATCGTTATCATTGCTTCCGGATGTTCAGCACAGGCAGCTGCAAAAGCTGGTCTGATGGACAAATCTGCAAGAGATCTCTGTGGTGCAGGTCTGAAACGTGTCTGTGAGCTGGCTGACATCCCGCCGGTACTTCATATGGGATCCTGTGTAGATATCTCCCGTATGATGATTCTGGCTGCTGAACTTGCAAAAGATTCAGGACTTCAGATCAATCAGCTTCCGGTAGTAGGATGTGCTCCTGAGTGGATGTCTGAAAAAGCTGTATCCATCGGTAACTACGTAGTTGGTACCGGTATTGATACATTCCTTGGTGTTGATCCATATGTTTCCGGTTCTTCAGAAATGTGTGAACTTCTTACAGAGGGAACAAGAAAATGGACAGGTGCTGCTTACACAGTAGAGACAGACATCGAGAAATTAGTTGATCTTATGATCGAGAGAATTGAAGAGAAGAGAACAGCATTAGGAATCTAATCCGTTGCGATCTTTAAAATGTTATAAAAGGTGGAAGACGTAAAATGAAAATAGCAGTAACCGGTAAAGGCGGAGTAGGAAAGACAACTTTCGCAGCAACACTTGCAAGATTGTACGCAGATGAGGGTAAAAAAGTCCTTGCGGCGGATGTGGATCCGGATGCGAACCTGGGTCTTGCCCTTGGATTTGACGAGGAAACATTGGATTCTATTGTTCCGATTTCAAAAATGCGTAAGCTTATAGAAGAACGTACCGGAGCCAACAGTCAGAATCAGTTTTATAAGCTGAACCCAAAGGTAGACGATATTCCGGATACTTATGGAAAAACCTGTAATGGCGTAAAGCTGCTTGTCCTTGGGACTGTGGAAACAGGTGGAGGCGGATGCGTCTGTCCTGAACATGTGATGCTTAAAAGAGTGATCAATAACCTTGTGATCCACAGAGACGATGTGGTGATCATGGATATGGAGGCCGGCCTGGAACATCTGGGCCGGGGCACCACGGAGAGCATGGATGAATTTATTGTAGTGATCGAACCAGGGGCAAGAAGTGTTCAGACCTATAAAAATGTCAAACGTCTTGCAAAAGATCTGGGAGTTTCCCAGGTCAAAGTCGTGGCCAATAAAGTAAGAAATCCGGAAGATGAAGAATTTGTCCGGAATAAGATTCCGGCAGAAGATCTGCTTGGGATGATCCACTACAATACAGAAGTTATAGATGCTGATCGTCAGGGAAAATCTCCCTACGATTTCAGTGAAACTGTAACAGCTGAAATCAGAAAAATCAAAGACAAAATTGATCAGAATTCAATTCTGTAAAAATAGGAGGTATTACAGTGACTTTATTTGATAGAGTATTCGGCGGAAACGATGCTGTATATGGTTTAACAGAGGGTGCTATTGACGGCGCGATCGCTCAGTATGGCGAAGATAAAGCTGTCAGCTTCCCGAATACCGCTTACAGCCTTCCTTGCTACTATGCTGTAACAGGAACAAAGGTTACAACCTTAAAAGAATTAAAAGAAGCTCTTGGCGTTGTTAAAACACTTATGACAAGAGAGAAAAGACTTAACGATGCATTCATGTCAGGTGTTGCTACAGCACTCTGTGCAGAGTTCATCGAGGTTCTGAAATATATCGACGGTGCTACTCCTTATGAAGAGCCATGCTACGGACATCTTGCAGATGCAGTGATCCGTGAGCTTGGTGTACCGCTTGTAACAGGCGATATCCCAGGTGTTGCTGTTATCCTTGGTGCTGCTCCTAGCGTAGAAGAGGGTGTTGCTCTTGTAAAGAGCTATCAGGCACAGGGTATCCTTGTAACACTGGTTGGCGGAATCATCGACCAGGTTGCCGAGGCTGGAATGAACACAGGGGCAAACGTTCGTGTTATCCCGCTTGGAAAAGATGTTACAGCTGTAATCCATGTAGTATCTGTAGCACTTCGTGCAGCCCTGATCTTCGGTAATGTAACTCCTGGAGATGCAGGAACACTTATGAAATATACAATGGATCGTGTACCGGCATTTGTTAACGCATTCAAACCTCTGGATGACGTTATTGTTGCATGCGGCGCAGGCGCTATCGCACTTGGCTTCCCGGTAATCACAAACGAAACAGAGAATATCTTCCGTGTACCGAAGAGCCTTATTGTTCAGGAAGATGTAAGCAAATTCAATGCAACATCTCTTGAAGCTCGTGACATTAAGATCAAGATCACAAACATCGATATTCCGGTTGCTTTCGCATCTGCATTCGAGGGTGAGATCATCCGTCGTAAAGACATGCAGGTTGAGTTCGATGGTTCCCGTGTAGACTGTGCAGAGCTTGTACATACATGTGATGCTTCAGAAATCGAAGACCATAAGATCACAGTTGTTGGTCCTGAGGTTGATGACATGGAGCTTGGAAGCAAGAACAGCATTGCTTACGTTGTAAAAGTTGCAGGCAAGAACATGCAGCCTGACTTTGAACCGGTTATCGAGCGTAAATTCCACAACTACATCAACTGCATCGAGGGTGTATATCATACAGGACAGCGTGATATGCAGCGTATCCGTATCAGCAAGACAGCATTCGAGGCTGGCTTCAAGATCAAACATATCGGTGAGGTTCTTTACGCATCTGTTAAGAACGAGTTCGATGCAGTCGTAGATAAATGTGAGGTTGTTATCTACACAGATCCTGCTGAGTGTACAAGAGTTCGTCATGAGGTTGCTATCCCGATCTTTGATAAACGTGATGAGCGTCTTGATACTCTGACAGATGAGTCTGTTGACGTATATTACAGCTGTATCCTCTGCCAGGCATTCTCCCCATCCCACGTATGCGTGGTAACACCGGAGAGACTTGGACTTTGCGGAGCTGTTTCATGGCTTGATGCAAAAGCTACACATCAGCTTGACCCGAACGGTCCTTGCCAGGTAATCACAAAAGAGCGTCCGATCAATGAAGAACTTGGTTCTTATGAAGATGTTGATGAGGCAGTTCAGAAACTTTCCCAGGGTGCTCTGGAGCACGTTACACTGTACTCCATCATGCAGGACCCGATGACTTCCTGCGGATGCTTCGAGTGTATCTGCGGTATCGAGCCATTCTCCAATGGTGTTGTTATCGCTAACCGTGAGTATGCAGGTATGACACCACTTGGAATGACATTCCCAGAGATGGCATCCATGACAGGTGGTGGAGTTCAGACTCCTGGATTCATGGGACATGGTAAACATTTCATTTCTTCCAAGAAGTTCATGAAGGCAGAGGGCGGTATCGAGCGTATCGTATGGATGCCTAAGGAACTGAAAGAGTTCGTTGCTGACAGACTTAATAAGACAGCAAAAGATCTCTACGGAATTGATAACTTCACAGATATGATCGGTGATGAGACAATCGCAGAAGATCCAGAGACACTGGTTGCATTCCTTACAGAGAAAGGACATCCGGCACTTGGACTTGATCCGATGATGTAATCCGACCAAATGCGGATATTTCATCCGTTTAACTTACTAGGGAAAGAATGCTTGCATTCTTTCCCTTACCGATTGAATAGTGCGCGAAATATCAATATGCTTGCGGAACATATTGAGAGAAACTTTATATATGACTGCCTCTGGCAGATCATATAAATAAAAAAACAGGAAATGGAGATGTGCAATATGTTGATTGACAGAATTTTCAACGGAAATGATGCTGTCTATGGCCTGACAGTACAGGCAGTAGACGGGGCAATTGCACAGCACGGAGCAGACAAAGCGGTGGGATTTCCGCATACAGCTTACTGCCTGCCCTGCTACTATGCAGTTACTGGCGTAAAAGTTAAGACCCTTGGTGAGATGAAAGAGGCTCTTGGGGTCGTGAAGACATTGATGACAAGAGAGCAGCAGCTTGATGACGCTTTGATGTCAGGTGTTGCAACTGCATTGTGTGCTGAATTTATTGAAGCTTTGAAATATCTGGATGGTGCGGAACCGTATAGTGAACCGTGCTACGGACATTTGGCAGACTCCATTATCCGAGAGATGGGTGTACCGCTTGTAACAGGTGATATTCCGGGTGTTGCAGTTATTCTTGGCTCTGCACCGACTGCGAAAGAAGGAGTGGATCTGATCAAGAGTTACCAGGCACAGGGTATTCTGGTAACACTGGTTGGCGGTATTATCAATCAGGCACAGGAGCTTGGCCTTAAGATGGGCTATAATGTAAGGATCGTACCTCTTGGAAAAGATGTTACATCTGTGATCCATGTAGTATCCGTTGCACTTCGTGCAGCACTGATCTTCGGTAATGTAACTCCTGGCGATGCAGCCAGCCTGCTTACTTATACGAAAGATCGTGTACCGGCATTTGTAAATGCGTTCAAACCGGTGGATGATGTGATCCTTGCAGCCGGAGCCGGAGCAATTAAGCTTGGTTTCCCGGTTATCACAAACGAAGACGAGAATGTGGAAGAGGTTCCGGGAGCTCTGATCGGCTGCGCGAATGTAGCCGACTTTAACAAGGTTTCCCTGGAAGCCAGAAATATCAAGATCAAGATCACGAAGATCGATATTCCGGTTGCCTTTGCTTCTGCATTTGAGGGCGAGATTATCAGACGTAAAGACATGCAGGTTGAGTTTGATGGTTCCCGTGTAGACTGCGCTGAGCTTGTCCAGACAAGAGACATGAGCGAAGTGGAAGATCATAAGATCACCGTCGTTGGTCCGGAAGTGGATGAGATGGAATTCGGCAGTAAGAACAGCATTGCATATGTTGTAGAAGTTGCCGGAAAAAAGATGCAGCCTGACTTTGAGCCTGTTATTGAGAGAAAGTTCCACAATTATATTAACTGCATTGAAGGTGTATATCACACAGGTCAGAGAGATATGCAGCGTATTCGTATCAGCATTGAAGCATTTAATGCTGGATTCCGTATCAAACATATCGGTGAAGTACTTTACAGTCAGGTCAAGAATGAGTTTGCGGCCGTAGTTGATAAATGTCAGGTTACGATCTATACAGATCCTGCTGAATGTACAAGAATCCGTCATGAAGTTGCCATTCCGGTATTCGACAAACGAGATGAGAGACTGGATAATCTGACAGATGAGTCTGTAGATGTATATTACAGCTGTATTCTCTGTCAGGCATTTTCACCGTCTCATGTATGCGTGGTAACGCCGGAGAGACTGGGACTTTGCGGAGCTGTTTCATGGCTTGATGCAAAAGCCACGAATCAGCTGGATCCGGCAGGTCCGTGTCAGGTGATCACGAAAGAACGTCCAATCGATGAGAATCTTGGTTCTTACGAGGATGTTGATGAAGCCGTCAGAAAATTCTCGCAGGGTGCTCTTGAGCATGTTACACTTTATTCCATTATGCAGGATCCGATGACTTCCTGCGGATGCTTCGAGTGTATCTGCGGTATTGAGCCGTTTTCCAATGGTGTTGTTATTGCCAACAGAGAGTACGCAGGCATGACACCGCTTGGAATGACATTCCCGGAGATGGCTTCCATGACTGGTGGCGGAGTTCAGACACCTGGATTTATGGGACATGGCAAGCATTTCATTTCATCCAAGAAGTTCATGAAGGCAGAGGGCGGTATCGAGCGTATCGTATGGATGCCGAAGGAGTTGAAAGAGACAGTTGCGGAACGTCTCAATAAGACTGCGAAAGAGCTTTATGGTATCGATAATTTCACAGATATGGTCGGAGATGAGACTATCGCTACAGATCCTGAGGCACTTGTGGAATTTTTAACAGAAAAAGGCCATCCAGCCTTGTCAATGGACCCTATGATGTAGTATAATATAAGAAGCTCTGTAGTTTTTAATTATTATTTTTTAAGGAGGCTAACGAAAAATGCCGTTTAATCAGAAACCACAAAAGTTCAATGCAAAGATTAATGAAGTCACAATCGGAAGCGGAGATAAGACTGTGACTATTGGTGGGGATTGTACATTCCCGTTTTACTCTTTTGACGCAGAGTCAGAGAACTGCCCGAAGATCGGTGTAGAGATCTCTGATATGGGTCTTGAGGGTGTATCTGACGGTATCAAAGCATACTATGAAGGCGCTACAACAATGGGAGAGATCGCTAAGAAAGCTGCTGCAATGGAGGGTGCTGACTTTGTTGCACTTATCCTTGAGGGCGGAGATCCGAACGGTGTCAACAAATCCATTGATGAGCTGATCGAAGTTGTAAAAGAGGTTGCTGATGCAGTTGACTGTCCACTGGTTGTAGAGGGATGCAAGAACGTTGAGAAGGATGCAGAGCTCCTTCCGAAGGTTGCAGAGGCTCTTCAGGGCAGAAATGCACTGATCCTTTCTGAGAAGGAAGAGAACTACAAGGCAATCGGTGCAGCAGCAGGTCTTGCTTACAATCAGATCGTAGGCGCTGAGTCTGCCGTTGATATCAACCTTGCTAAACAGCTTAACGTTGTTACTACACAGCTTGGTGTAGATGCGAAGAAGATCGTTATGAATATCGGTAGTGCAGCAGCTGGATATGGATATGAGTACGTAGTTTCCACTATGGACCGTATCAAAGGTGCCGCTTTAGGACAGAATGATAACATGCTGCAGATGCCTATTATTACACCTGTTTCTGCTGAGACATGGAATGTTAAGGAAGCAACAGCTTCTGAGGCAGATATGCCTGAGTGGGGATCACAGGATGAGCGTGGAATCGACATGGAAGTTGAGACAGCAGCTGCTGACCTTGCAGCTGGTTCTGATGCAGTTATCTTAAGACATCCGGAATCTGTTAAAACAATTTCCAAACTGATCAAAGCACTCGCGTAATAAATAGGAGGATAGAGTTATGGCACTGAATGGTATTCAGATCTTTAAATTAACACCAAAGAAAAACTGTAAGGAATGTGGCTGCCCTACATGTATGGCTTTCTCCATGAAAGTTGCACAGGGCGCTATGAAAATTGAGCAGTGTCCTCATATGTCTGAGGAAGCATTAGCATCCCTTTCTGAGGCAACTGCACCGCCAATGAAAACAATCAAGATCGGAACAGGCGACGGAGAGTTTTCACTTGGTGGAGAGACTGTTCTTTTCAGACATGAGAAGACATTTGTAAGTAAAACAAGATATGCTGTATCACTTTGCACATGCATGAGTGATGAGGAAGTAGAAGCAAAACTTGCACAGATCCCACAGGTTGATTATGACCGTATCGGTGAGAGAATGCATGTAGAGCTTGTATATGTAAACTGCGATGAGAATGCAGATGCTGCTAAATTTACAGCACTTGTAGAGAAGGCTAAAGGACTTGGAAGAACACTGATCCTTGGCTGCACAGATCCTGAGATCGCAAAAGCTGCCCTTGAAGTATGCAAGGATGGCAAACCGGTTCTTAACGGAGCCAACGCTTCCAATTACGAGGCAATGAGCAAGGTTGCTACAGATGCAGGTGTGGTTCTTGGTGTATCCGGTAAGGACATCAACGAATTATACGATACTACAGCAGCACTGGAGAAACTTGGAAACAAGAATCTCGTACTTGATACAACAGGAGCTGACATTAAAGAGACCTTTGCAAATACTGTACAGGTTCGTCGTGCAGCTCTTAAGAATCAGGACAGAACATTTGGATATCCTTCTATCGTTAACCTTGTTAAGCTTGCGAAGGGTGACCATCATTTACAGGCAGCACTTGCTTCCCTGTTCACTATGAAATATGGTTCCATCGTTGTTATGGAGCAGATGACATATGCAGAGGCACTTCCGCTGTTCGGACTTCGTCAGAACGTATTCACAGACCCGCAGAAGCCAATGAAGGTAGAGCCGGGTATCTATCCTCTGAACGGAGCAGACGAGAATTCTCTCGTTGTAACAACAGTAGATTTCGCTCTTACATATTTCGTAGTTTCTGGCGAGCTGGAGCGTTCCGGTGTGCCGCTTAACCTGGTAATCAACGATGCAGGCGGACTTTCCGTACTGACATCCTGGGCAGCAGGTAAATTCTCCGGAAACAGCATCTCTGAGTACATCAAAGAGAATGTTGAGCCGAAGGTTAAATGCAGAAGACTGGTTATTCCTGGTAAAGTAGCAGTCCTTAAGGGAGATCTTGAGGCTAAGCTTCCTGGATGGGAGATCATCGTAGGACCAAGAGAAGCAGTACAGCTTGTGAAATTCTTAAAAGACCTGGATGCGTAAGCGATAAGGAAAATAAAAACTGACCGGTCAAAGAACCGGTAGTCATAAACGGCTGTGCAGTCAGTGCTGCACAGCCAAATCCTACAAACATGTAAAGGAGAACACGAGTATGGCAAAATTCGTAACAATTGGGGAGAGACTTTCAACAACAGCACCAGCAGTAAATAAGGCATTTACAGAGAGAGATCCTGAGCCGATCATCAAAAGAGCTAAACAGCAGCTTGATGCAGGCGCTACATATCTTGATGTAAATATCGGACCGGCTGAGAACGATGGCGAGGATCTTATGAAATGGGCAGTACAGCTTCTTCAGTCCGAGTTTGACAATGTTCCGCTTGCTCTGGATACAACAAACCAGAAAGCAATCGAGGCTGGTATTTCCGTATACAACAGAAGCAAAGGTAAACCGATCGTAAACTCAGCAGACGCTGGTGACAGAATCACAAATATCGATCTTGCAGCAGCTAACGACGCAATCTGTATCGCACTTTGCTCTTCCGGTATGGTTGCAGCAGACAATGATGAGCGTATGATGCACTGTCAGAACATGCTCGAGAGAGGTCTTGGACTTGGCATGGAAGCTGAGGATCTCTGGTTCGATCCGCTGTTCCTGGTTGTAAAAGGAATGCAGGACAAACAGATGGAAGTTCTTGAGGCAATCAAGATGTTCTCCGAGATGGGCCTGAACTCCACAGGTGGTCTTTCCAACAACAGTAACGGTATGCCGAAACATATCCGTCCGATCATGGACTCCGCTCTTGTAGCAATGGCTATGATGAATGGTCTTACATCTGCGATCGTTAACCCGAATGACCTTCGTCTTATGGAAACAATCAAATCCTGTGACGTATTCAAGGGTAACACACTTTACGCAGATTCTTACCTGGAAATCTAATTTGGCGTGTAAACAAAACAGGAGCGCTATTTCAGAGGCTGGGGGCTTCGGCCTTCAGTCTCTTTTTTAACTAATGTAGTTTAGTCTAACTCCCAGCGCCACGGTGAGAAGACAAAAAAGATTCACAGGGCGAGAAAGGTGGTTACCGGATGTTCAAGGTGACGTTTACATTTGAAAATGGCAGCAAGGTAGAAGCATTTGCCAATGCGGGGGATAATTTGCTTGAGGTTGCTCGTGGAGCCAATGTGGCTATCGATGCACCGTGTTCCGGAAACGGAGCCTGTGGAAAATGTCGGGTACAGTTAAAAGGCGGAGAACTGGACTCAAAGAAAACGCTTCATATTTCTGATGAAGAATATAATATCGGCTGGCGTCTGGCCTGCATGAGCAAAATCACTGCAGATGTGGAAGTTCTTGTTCCGGATATCGCATCCGCATATAAGAGCCGGATGAAAGTTGCCGACTTAAGCTCAAAAGAAGAAATCGCTATTTTTGAAAAAGCCAAGCATGATGTTGAAATGGCTGGCATAGATCTTACAAACAGTCTTGATGTTGTGGAAGTACATATGGATCCTCCGACTCTGGATGATACCATGCCGGATAATGAGAGACTGACACGTGCACTTCAGAAATTTATGAATCTAAAGCGCGTCAGAATTCCGTATGTTGTACTTAAAAAACTCCCGGATGTACTCCGCGAGAGTAAATTTAACGTAAAATGCGTGCTTCGTACAACACCGAATGACATGTATGTATATGATATTTTTGACAGTAATAAAGATGTTGTGATCGGTGGTCTTGCCGTAGATATCGGTACCACAACAGTTTCTGCAGTTCTGATTAATATGGAGACAGGAGAGATCCTGGCAAAAAGTTCTTCCGGAAACGGACAGATCCGTTTTGGTGCGGATGTTATCAACCGTATCATTGAATCTCAGAAGCCGGGCGGAAAGAAGAAACTTCAAGACGCAGTGATCAAAGAGACTATTAACCCGATGATCCATGAGATGTGCAGAAGCATTCATTTTCCGGAGAATCAGATCTACCGGATGTGCGTGGCTTCCAACACTACAATGAATCATCTGTTTGCAGGGATCAATGCGGATCCGCTTAGAATGGAACCGTATATTCCGGCATTTTTCAAAACCAATTCTCTGTTTGCATCGGATGTGGGAATTGAGATCAATCCTGATGCACACATCATCATGGCTCCGAATATCGGAAGCTATGTAGGTGGAGATATCACAGCAGGTACACTGGTAAGTATGATCTGGAACAGACCGGAATTTTCTCTCTTTATTGACCTTGGTACGAACGGAGAGCTTGTATTCGGTAATTCTGATTTTATGATGAGTTGTGCATGTTCCGCAGGTCCGGCCTTTGAGGGTGGAGATATCAGCTGCGGTATGCGTGCTACAGATGGTGCTATTGAGGCATGTACGATTGATAAAGAGACTATGGAGCCGACGTATAAGGTTGTAGGCGAACCGGGAACTAAACCGGTAGGTCTTTGTGGTTCCGGTATCATTGATGTGATCAGCGAACTCTTTATGACAGGAATCATAAATCCGAAGGGCAAATTTGTCCGGGAAGGAAAGAGAATCCGTCATGATCATTATGGCATGGGAAGCTATGTGATCGCTTTTGAGGAGGAAGCAGGTTCTGTCAAGGATGTAGAGATCACAGAAGTCGATATTGACAACTTTATCCGTGCCAAGGGTGCTATTTTCTCAGCAATCCGTACGATGCTGAATTCTCTTGATTTCGACGTTTCCATGATCGACGATGTATATGTTGCCGGTGGAATCGGAAGTGGAATCAATATGGCCAATGCAGTGCATATCGGAATGTTCCCGGATATTCCTCTTGAGAAGTTCCATTACATCGGAAACTCTTCTCTTACAGGTGCATATCTGATGCTTCATTCTACACCGGCAGAGAAAAAGACTTACGAACTGGCAGCCAATATGACATATATGGAGCTTTCCACAGTTCCTACTTATATGGATGAGTTTGTAGGTGCGTGCTTTATTCCACATACAGATACGACATTATTCCCGTCTGTTATGGAAGAACAGCAGAAGAGATAAAGCAGACTAAAATGGCAGAGGTAAAACATGGCTTTTAGTATAAATGATTTGAACTATGAAAAAGACAGCAAGGAAAGGATGCCCTGGGAACATTACACAGAAGAGTTCCAGAAAGCAGATCCGGCAGAAATTGCCGGAAGGCTTTCCATTCCCTATGATGAGGAGAACAGACAATTAACTCTGAAATTTCTGGGAACAGTGTATCATATTTCTTGGCCGGATTTTCAGGTAACTCATGAAGATGATGATATGGGATTTTATCCTCTTGAAGAAATGATTTATGCGAAGATCCTTACGATTCGTTTTCTGCTGAACGGGACTGTTTCTCAGGGAAGCGGAAAATTCAAGACGTACAGGGAGATGCCCTGGGGAGAAGTGTATCTCCGTCAGTTTGACGGACGCTGCATCAAGCGTTTGGCCTTTACATATGGAAACAGGCTGAAAGATTTTCGCGGTATCATGGAGCATATCCACGCAACAGCTGTTGTCCATGGAGATGTTTCCTATCAGGTGGAGATATTCCCGGGATATCTGATTCAGATGATCCTGTGGGAGGGCGATGATGAATTTCCGCCGTCTTCACAGATTTTGTTTTCCGACAATTTTCCGGTTTCCTTTGCGGCTGAGGACATGGCTGTAATGGGAGACGTTATCATTGGATCTTTGAAGGCATTTCTGAAGTGCCTTTAAGACAGATTTACATTCTCTAGTTAAGAACAGGATGGGACCTGTTTTTATAGAATCGCAGTTTTAAGGGATTAAAAACTGTAAAAATACCTAAAGGGAGGTAACATTATGGGATTTAAAAGTGACATCGAGATTGCACAGGAGTGTGAAATGCTTCCAATCACACAGATTGCAGAGAAGGCAGGTATTGACGACAAATATCTGGAGCAGTACGGTAAGTACAAAGCAAAAATTGATTACAATCTGTTAAAAGAGAGTGACAAGAAAGATGGTAAGCTGATCCTCGTAACAGCTATCAACCCGACACCTGCAGGAGAGGGAAAAACAACAACAACCGTTGGTCTTGCAGATGCAATGCAGAAAATGGGCAAAAAAGTAATGGTAGCTCTTCGTGAGCCATCTCTCGGACCGGTATTCGGTGTAAAAGGTGGTGCAGCAGGCGGCGGTTATGCACAGGTAGTTCCGATGGAGGATATCAACCTTCACTTTACCGGTGACTTCCATGCGATCGGTGCGGCAAACAACCTTCTTGCAGCAATGATCGACAACCATATCTTCCAGGGCAATGACCTGAACATTGACCCGAGAAAGATCACATGGAGACGTTGCGTGGACATGAACGACCGTCAGCTTCGTAATGTAGTAGATGGTCTTGGCGGAAGAACAAACGGTATGCCTCGTGAAGACGGATACGACATCACAGTTGCATCTGAGATCATGGCAGTTCTTTGCCTCGCAAGTGACATCAAAGACCTGAAAGAGAGACTTTCCAGAATCATCATCGGATATACTTATGGTAAAGTTTCCGAGCAGAAACCGGTAACAGCTGGTGATCTTCATGCAGAGGGTGCTATGACAGCACTTCTGAAAGATGCCCTGAAACCAAACCTTGTACAGACACTGGAGCATGTTCCTGCAATCGTACACGGCGGACCATTCGCAAACATCGCTCATGGATGTAACTCCGTAACAGCTACAAAGATGGCTATGAAACTTGCAGATTATGCTATCACAGAGGCTGGATTCGGTGCTGACCTTGGTGCAGAGAAATTCCTTGACATCAAGTGTCGTATGGCAGGCCTTCATCCAAGCGCAGTTGTTATCGTAGCTACTGTTCGTGCACTGAAATACAACGGTGGTGTTCCGAAGGCAGATCTGAACAACGAGAACCTTGAGGCTCTTGAGAAAGGTCTTCCAAACCTTCTGAAACATGTAAGCAATATCAAGAATGTATACAAACTTCCATGTGTAGTTGCTATCAATGCATTCCCGACCGATACCAAGGCAGAGCTTGACCTGGTTGAGGCAAAATGTAAAGAGCTTGGCGTTAACGTTGCACTTTCCGAGGTATGGGCAAAAGGCGGCGAAGGCGGCATGAAGCTTGCTGAGGAAGTAATCCGTCTTGTTGAGGAGCCGAATGACTTCACATATGCTTATGAGCTTGAGGGATCCATCGAGGATAAACTGAATAACATCGTACAGAAAGTTTACGGTGGTAAGAAAGTTGTTCTTACAGCAAATGCTCAGAAACAGGCAAAACAGCTTGAGGCTCTTGGATTTGGCAACTGCCCGATCTGTGTGGCTAAGACACAGTACAGCCTTACAGATGATCAAACCAAGCTTGGTGCACCGACAGACTTCGAGGTTACTGTAAGAAATCTTAAGATTTCCGCAGGTGCAGGCTTTATCGTTGCTCTGACAGGTGAGATCATGACTATGCCAGGACTTCCGAAAGTACCAGCAGCAACCAAGATTGATGTAGATGAGAATGGTAAGATTACCGGCCTCTTCTGATCCGACAGATCACAGTTTAATGTAAGAAACCGGAGGGGGCTGTATAAGCCCCCAATGGGCTCTCAGGAGTGCTATAAAATAAGATTATAAGGAGGAGAGTCCTATGGGATTTTCTACCAGTACTTGTACTGAATTTGTTGAGGTATTAAGCTCTAAGGCACCGGTTCCGGGCGGCGGCGGCGCGTCTGCTCTTGTGGCAGCAGTTGGTACTGCACTTGGAAACATGGTTGGAAGTCTTACTGTTGGTAAGAAAAAATATGCAGATGTGGAAGATGAAATGTGGAAGCTTAAAAAGAAATGCGACCAGCTTCAGAAAGATTTTCTTCATCTGATCGAGAGAGACGCAGAGGTTTTTGAGCCTCTTTCCAAAGCTTACGGAATGCCAAGAGAGACTGAGGAAGAGAAAGCTGAAAAAGCCCGTGTAATGGAGGCTGCTCTTAAGGAAGCATGCTCTGTTCCGATGGAGATCATGGAGAAATGCTGCGAGGCGATCGAGCTTATCGTTGAGTTCGGTGCAAAAGGTTCCAAGCTTGCGATCAGTGATGCCGGTGTAGGTGCCGCATTCTGCAAGGCTGCTCTTAAGGGAGCAAGCCTGAATGTGTACATCAACACAAAATCCATGGCTGACCGTGCGTATGCAGAGGAATTAAACAAAAAAGCAGACGCAATGCTTGAAAAATATACAAAGATCGCAGACGAGACATTCGACAGTGTGCTCGGACGTCTGAAATAGGAGGAACCAAAATGGCAAAGCAGTTATTAGGTAAAGAAGTTACAGCAGCTCTTAATGAGAAGATTAAAGCGAATGTGGCAGAGCTTCAGGCAAAGGGCATCAATCCTACACTTGGAATTATTCGTGTTGGTGAGAACCCAAGTGATATCTCTTATGAGAGAGGAGCTACCAAGCGTTGTGAGACACTTGGAGTTGCCTGCGAGAAGATCCTTCTTCCAGAGGACGTTTCTCAGGAAGAGCTTCTTGAAGTAATCGATAAAGTAAACAAAGATGATAAGATCCACGGTGTTCTTCTGTTCCGTCCGCTTCCGAAACATCTGGATCAGGCAGTGATCGAGAATGCACTTGCTCCGGAGAAAGATGTTGACTGTATGACAGATCTTTCCATGTCCGGTGTGTTCACTGGCAAAAAGATTGGATTCCCACCATGTACACCACAGGCATGCATGGAGATCCTGGATCACTACGGAATCGACTGCACAGGCAAGAAAGCAGTTGTTATCGGAAGAAGCCTTGTAGTTGGTAAACCGGCTGCAATGATGCTTGTTAAAAAGAATGCGACAGTTACCATCTGCCATACAAGAACTGTTGATATGCCATCTGTTGCAAAAGAGGCAGATATCGTGATCGTTGCAGCAGGACGTGCCGGTGTTGTTGGTGCTGATTATGTAAGAGCAGGACAGACAATTATTGATGTTGGTATCAATGTAAATGCGGAAGGCAAACTTTGTGGCGATGTTGATTACGCAGCAGTTGAACCGATCGTTGATGCGATCACACCGGTTCCGGGCGGAGTTGGAAGTGTTACAACATCTGTTCTTGTAGGCCATGTAGTTGAAGCAGCAATGAGAAAAGCTTAGTAATAAAGGAATATTTATATATGTACAGAATCCGAAATACTTTTTGTTTGCGGATGATGGTGCTTGCAGGCGTTCTGATAATCGGAACGCCTGTGGGCGTTTCTGCCAAAGAAGTAGACCATTCTATGGAAGGGCAGATCTCAAAACCACAGTCATCCGGGAAAAATAATGATGCAGACAGCTTTGTGGATGATTCTACAGATAACACCTATGGATACTATACGATCATGGGAGAAACTACTGTAAGCGTGGATGATATGGTGGCACAGTATGAAAAACAGAATGTGGAATATCCTTCTGCAGTTCTGAATGAAGGCGGTGCACCGGATATAGATACGTTCTGCTCGATCGTGACAGAGGAAGCAGACGCAGAAGGTGTCCGTGGTGAGGTCGTTTATGAGCAGGCCATGCTTGAGACCGGCTGGCTTCAGTTTCAGGGAGATGCCGGTGCAGGACAGTTTAATTTTTCCGGTCTTGGAACCACCGGCGGCGGTGTTGCAGGCAATTCTTTTCCGGATGTGAGGACGGGAATCCGCGCCCAGGTGCAGCACCTAAAGGCTTATGCATGTTCGGATGAGCTGAATCAGGCCTGTGTGGATAATCGTTTTCAGTATGTAACCAGAGAGAGTGCACCGTATGTAGAGTGGCTGGGTATACAGGAGAATCCCTATGGTGGCGGCTGGGCAGCAGGAAGAAGCTATGGTTATAAGCTTCGAAGTTTGCTTGCAGACCTGAAAGGCGAGGAATACACCTGGCCGGAGAGTACGGAGACTGTGGAGAAATGACAGAAATGGAGATATGTGCCGAATTCGGGCGCATGTCTCTTTTTTGGGGGAAAAAGTTGGATAGTTCATTTTGGGTAAGTAATATAAAAATCCTGCCGGTCAGATAAGTTCAGCTGACTGGCAGGATTTTTGAAATTATAAACAGATAATCGGTTGGAAAATCAATCCAGATTCAGATTTTCCAGTTTCTGAGAAGGAATTTTAGGATCAGAGGAGTCTACATATTTTTTCAGAGCTCTGGAGGTTTTCGCAAAGGCTGCATTTGTTCCTGCACCTCCGATACAGCCGCCCGGACAGGCCATGCCCTCGATCATACAGCCTTTGATCTTTCCGGCTTTTGCCAGAGTGAGGACTTTTTTGCATTCGGCAAGACTTTCGGCGTGTTCAATATGAACCGGGACATCCGGGTAATATTCTTTGAGGCAGGCTTCAATGGCACCGGCGACACCACCGGCGATCGCGTAGCCTCTTCCGGCAGCAGTGGCAGGTTGTGTTTTTTCCGGTGTGTCCTCACAATCTGACGGAACAATTTTTTTGGCGTCAAACATGCCCCAGAGTTCCTCAAAGGTGATAACAAAATCTACATCACTTCTTACAGAATGACGCATTGCTTCCAGCTTTTTCGAAGCACAGGGTCCGATAAATACAACCTTTGCATCCGGGTGCTCTTTTTTGACGATACGGGCGGTGGCTACCATCGGAGTCAGTTCCTGGGAGATGTTATCGATCATATCCGGAAAATATTTCTTTGCCATTACAGACCAGGATGGGCAGCAGGAGGTGAGCAGGAACGGAAGATTTCCGGTAGCTACTTCCTTAGCATAATGGTGAGCCTCAGAAATACAGCCGATATCAGCACCGAGAGCAACCTCATAAACATCAGAAAAACCAAGTCTGGTCAAAGCGGAACGGAATTTGCCTGGAGTGACATCCTCGCCGAACTGATTGATATAGGCAGGAGCCACCTCCGCTATAATTTCATTGCCTTCTCTGAGTGCATGTGCCAGCTGAAAAATCTGCGATTTGTCTGAAATAGCACCAAAAGGACAGCTTACCATACACATTCCGCAGGAAACGCACTTGTCCTGATTGATGGAAGCGCGGCCAAGTTCGTCACTTTCAATAGCCTTTACACCACAGGCACGTTCGCAGGGGCGTTCCTTATGAGCGATAGCATCATAGGGACAGACTGCCTTGCATCTTCCGCAGTGGATACATTTTTCCTGGTCGATAAAAGACCTTCCGTTGACCATGGAGATGGCACCCTTTGGACAGGTAAGCATACAGGGGTGTGCAACGCAGCCGCGGCACATATTGCTGACCTCGTATTTGTTGGATTCGCATGCGGAACATGCGGAAGGGATCACCTGCATAAGTGGCGGCTCGTAGTATTTCTCATCGATATTGCTGGCTTTTACACCATCGGTAAGATGAACCGAACGGTTCTCGGGACGAAGAGAAAGGCCCATGGCCAGACGGACACGCTCGCTTGCGACTGCACGTTCACGGTAGATGCTTTCACGGTATCTGGCCCGTTCCTCAACAATATTATACGGAATGGATTCAATATCGTGGATCAAAGATTCATCCGAGGAGTTAAATCCGATGCTGGCAATTTCTGTAAAAATCTTTCGTCGGATCTGTTTAACAGGGGTGTCAAAATTTCGCATAAGTATTCTCCTTTTATTATTGATAAATGTTTTCCACGCACTTTTCTTCATAGTATAGTAAATGAGAAATAAAATCAATAAGGAGATGAAAACTTTCGACAGGATATCGTTTTTTTTGTATCAGGAATGTTAATAATTGAACATATTTTGAAGAAAATAGACACAAAACAGGTAAGCCTTTGTAAACTTTTTAATATATTCTGAAAAAAGAGAAAAATCACTTGTGAAAAATGACGATGTAAGTTATAATTAAAAGCACGATAATAGTGCAAATTACTGATTTGCACAACTGCGCGGCACTGACAGAGTGTTAAAAACCTGACTACTATATAAGGTCAGATCAATCAAGTGGAAAATCTATCAGAAACAAGGAGGGAACCGAATGTTAGACCAGACGTATTACAAAAAAACGGATGAGATCATCGAGCACTACGGCCGGAAAGCTGCATCGCTGATACCGATCATGCAGGATATTCAGGCTGAGTACCGTTATCTCCCGGGAGAGCTTCTTACTTATGTTGCGGAACAGATTGGTGTAAAAGAAGCAAAGGCGTACAGTGTAGCCACTTTCTATGAGAATTTTTCCTTTGAGCCGAAAGGCAAGTACATTATCAAGGTATGTGACGGAACTGCCTGTCATGTACGTAAATCCATGCCTGTAAAAGAAGCAATGCTGAAGGAGCTTGGATTAAATCATAAGAAACATACAACTGATGATATGATGTTTACAGTTGAGACAGTTTCCTGTCTTGGTGCATGCGGACTGGCACCAACCTTAACGGTAAACGATGAAGTTCACCCGAAGATGACACCTGAGAAGGCTATTGAGCTTTTAAATGAATTGAGAGGTGAGAGCGTATGAGTATAACCAGTATGGAAGATTTGAAAAATAAACAGGCAGAGGTTAAGAAAAATCTTGATGGCTATACCTGCCGTGTTCTCGTCTGTTCCGGTACCGGATGTATCGCTTCCGGTGCTCAGAAGATTTACGAAGAAATGTCAAGACTCTGTGAAGGTATCGAGGGTGTTGCGGTTGAGATGCAGAAGGATGTTCCTCATGTAGGTATCGTTAAGACCGGATGCCAGGGATTATGTGAACTTGGACCTCTTATGAGAATTGAGCCATATGATTATCAGTATGTTCATGTTCAGGTAGATGACTGCCGCGAGATCGTAGAGAAAACCGTGATCTGCGGACTGCCGGTTGACCGTCTGTTCTATCGTCATAATGATGAGGCCTGTCCACATCCAAGCGATATTCCGTTCCTGAACCAGCAGACAAGGATCGTTCTTGAGAACTGTGGTAAGATCGATGCAGAGTCTATTGATGAATATATTTCCGTAGGTGGATTTTCCGCTATGGCGAAGGCTTTCTTTGAGATGACCCCGCAGGGCGTTATTGATGAGATCACAAAATCCGGTCTCCGTGGCCGTGGTGGTGCAGGTTTCCCTGCTGGCAAGAAATGGTCACAGGTAGCACGCCAGCCGGAGAAAGTACGCTATGTAGTATGTAATGGTGATGAGGGTGACCCGGGAGCTTTCATGGATGGTTCCGTAATGGAAGGTGATCCTTACAAGATGATCGAGGGTATGGTGATCGCCGCTTATGCAGTAGGCGCAGAAGACGGTTACATTTATGTACGTGCCGAGTATCCTCTTTCTGTACAGAGACTTCGAATGGCCATTGAGCAGGCAGAGTCTTATGGCCTTCTTGGTGATAATATCCTTGGTTCCGGTATTAATTTCCACTTACATATCAACCGTGGTGCCGGAGCGTTCGTATGTGGTGAAGGTTCTGCCCTGACTGCATCCATCGAGGGTAACAGAGGTATGCCTCGAGTAAAACCTCCGAGAACTGTTGAGCAGGGTCTGTGGGGCAAACCTACGGTTCTTAATAACGTAGAGACTTATGCCAACGTACCGAAGATCATCCTTCAGGGTGCTGACTGGTTCCACACCATCGGTACAGAGGGAAGCCCTGGAACCAAGACCTTCTCACTTACAGGTTCCATTGAGAACACCGGTCTTATCGAGGTTCCAATGGGAACAAGCCTCCGTCATATCATTTATGATATCGGTGGTGGCCTTAAGAGTGGTGCTGCATTTAAGGGTGTACAGATCGGCGGTCCTTCCGGCGGATGTCTGATCGATGATCAGATCGATCATCCTCTTGATTTTGATTCTGTTAAAAAACTGGATGCCATCATGGGCTCCGGCGGACTTGTTGTTATGGATGAGAATACCTGTATGGTAGAGGTTGCACGTTTCTTCATGAGCTTTACACAGCGTGAGAGCTGCGGTAAATGTGTTCCTTGCCGTGAGGGTACCAAACGTATGCTTGAGATCCTGGAGAAGATCGTTGCAGGTAAAGGTGAGCTTTCCGATCTGGATGAGCTGGAAGAACTTGCAAACATGGTTCAGAGTATGGCTCTGTGCGGTCTTGGTAAGAGTGCGCCGCTTCCGGTCATCAGTACTCTGAAGCGTTTCCGTGACGAATATGTAGAGCATATCGTAGATAAGAAATGCCGCGCGAAGGTCTGCACGGCGCTCCGTCAATTCCATATCAATCCTGAGTTCTGTATCGGCTGTGGCAAGTGTGCGAAGAACTGTCCGGCAGGTGCGATTTCAGGAAAGATCAAGCATCCACATGTAATCAACAACGACGTATGTATCAAATGCGGTTCCTGTAAGGATAACTGTAACTTTGATGCGGTTTATGTGGAAGCATAGAAGGGAGGATATCTTATGGGTACAATGACAATTGACGGAAGAAAAGTAGAATTTACCGACGAAAAAAATGTCCTGACAGTCATCAGGAATGCCGGTATCAATATCCCCACACTGTGCTACCATTCAGAGCTTTCCACATTTGGAGCCTGTCGTCTCTGCACAGTTGAGGATGACAGAGGCAGGACTTTTGCATCCTGTTCCGAGCAGCCGAGAGATGGAATGGTGATCTATACCAACTCCGGCCGTATCAAGAAATATCGTAAACTGATCGTAGAGCTTCTGCTTGCAGCACATTGCCGTGACTGTACAACCTGTGTAAAGAGCGGTGAATGTATTCTTCAGGAGCTGGCACACCGCCTTGGTGTACGTAACATCCGTTTTGAAAATACGAGAGAGCAGCATGAGATCGATGAAAGCTCACCGTCCATTATCCGTGATCCGAATAAATGTATCCTCTGCGGTAACTGTGTACGTGCCTGTGAGGAACTTCAGGGAATCGGAGCTCTTGGTTTTGCGTTCCGTGGAACTGAGGCTATGGTCATGCCTGCATTTAACAAGAAGATCACAGAAACACAGTGTGTAAACTGTGGACAGTGTCGTGTTTACTGCCCGACAGGAGCTATTTCCATCCGTACACATATGGACGAGGTATGGGATGCTCTGGCTGATAAGGATACCCGTGTGGTTGCACAGATCGCGCCGGCAGTCCGTGTTGCAGTTGGTGATCATTATGGCCTTGCCAAAGGCAGAAGTGTAATGGGCAAGATCGTAAATGCTCTTCATAAGATGGGCTTTGATGAAGTCTATGATACAACCTTCAGTGCTGACCTTACCATTATGGAAGAGACCAAGGAGTTCTTAAACAGAGTGGAAAAAGGCGAGAACCTTCCACTCCTGACTTCCTGCTGTCCGGCATGGGTGAAATTTATCACCGATCAGTATAAGGAATACGTTCCAAATATCTCCACCTGCCGTTCCCCACAGGGAATGATGTCTGCAGTTATCAAGGAATACTTCCGTGATCCGGAGCATGCAGCAGGCAAGAAAACAGTTATGGTTTCCATTATGCCATGTACAGCCAAGAAGGCAGAGGCGATCCGGCCAAATAGCTTTACAGAAGGCGAGCAGGATACCGATATCGTTATCACAACCACAGAGCTTCTCCGCATGATCGACAACTTTGGTCTTGATTTTGCAACACTGGATCCGGAAGCATGTGATATGCCATTTGGATTTGGTTCTGGCGGTGGTGTTATCTTTGGTGTTACCGGTGGTGTTACCGAGGCCGTTCTTCGAAGACTGAGTCCGGATCACAGCAAGGAAGCCATGCATGAGATCGCAGAGTGCGGTGTCCGTGGTGAAGAGGGAATCAAGGAATTTACCGTTCCGTATAAGGGCATGGATATCAATGTATGCGTAGCCAGCGGCCTTGCAAATGCAAGAACCGTTATGGAACGTGTAAAGAACGGCGAAGCAAACTATCACCTGATCGAGGTTATGGCATGCCGCCGTGGATGTATTATGGGTGGCGGTCAGCCGACCAGATCCGGCGACAGAACCAAAGCTGCAAGAGCCAAAGGTCTGTATAATGCAGATAACACCATGATCATCAAGAAGTCGGATGAGAACCCACTTGTTCTGGAACTTTATCAGGGACTCCTCAAAGGAAAAGAGCATCATCTTCTTCATAATGATTTTTATATTCAGGATTAAATCCGGCTGCTTTTAGATGAGCAGAATATACGAAGCCTCTCAGGCATATACTGTGATATACGGGGACTGTCCGTCGGACAGTTCCCGGGATCACAGGCCAATATATGCAGGGAGGCTTTTTTATATGGAAAACTTTCAGGTTTACCATGATATCCAGGCGCGAACCGGCGGGGATATCTACATAGGGGTTGTGGGCCCGGTACGTACAGGAAAATCCACATTTATCCGAAGATTTATGGAGCTGGTTGCGCTGCCGGCTATGAGCCAGGAAAAAAAGGCGGAGCTGCAGGATGAGCTGCCCTTAAGCGGAGCCGGAAAAATGATCACAACCGTAGAACCGAAATTTATTCCGAAAGAAGCAGTGGAAGTTGCCATAGGAGAAAACCAGAAAATTTGGGTAAAGCTTATTGACTGTGTAGGTTTTCTGGTAAAGGATGCAGCTGGAAATATTGAAGAAGGCCGGGAGCGAATGGTAAAAACACCATGGTTGGAAAAGGCAATTCCTTTTCATGATGCAGCCAGGATCGGAACCGAGAAGGTAATCCGGGAACATTCCACAATAGGAATCCTGGTTACGACTGACGGAAGTTTTGGAGAGATTCCAAGAGAAAATTTTGTTCCGGCAGAGGAGCAGACAGTAAAAGAGCTGAAAGCACAGGGAAAGCCATTTCTGATACTGGTAAATTCTGAGAGCCCATACAGTGAAGAAACGGAAAAGCTTGTAAAAGAGCTGGAAGAAAAATATGGCGTTTCCGCTCTGGGAGTGAACTGCGAGCAGCTTCGCAGGGAAGATGTGACCCGAATCTTGGAAAAGATCCTCTATGAATTCCCAGTCAGTGAGATTGAACTGTTTGTTCCAAAGTGGGTGGAAATGCTTTCTCCGGAGAATGAAGTAAAGGCGGCACTTTTGAATGAGATCCGGGAAAAAATGACAAAGCTTGTTCATATGCGGGATGTAAATAAAGATGCCCTACGGCTGGAAAGCCCATATGTGGAAGATACTCTGCTGGAACAGATCAGCCTTTCCAATGGAACTGTGCGTGTTCGGATTTCTGTAAAAGACAGCTATTATTATCAGATGCTAAGTCATATGAGCGGGATTCCGATGGAAAGTGAATACGAACTGATCCAGACGATGAAAGAGCTTGCAGGAATGAAAGAACAGTTTGTGCGTGTTCAGGCAGCGCTGGAAGCAGTGCGGGGAACCGGCTACGGTGTGGTAATTCCGGAGCTTTCGGAGATTACGATCGAAGATCCGGAGGTGATCCGTCAGGGAAATAAGTTTGGAGTCAAGATCCGTTCCAAGAGTCCTTCGATTCATATGATCCGTGCAGGAATCGAAACAGAGATCGCACCGATCGTAGGAACGGAGCAGCAGGCAGAGGATCTGATCCGATATATCAAAGAGAGCCCCGAGCGTGGCGAAAGTATCTGGGAAACGAATATTTTTGGGAAATCGATCCAGCAGCTTGTAGAGGACGGAATCCGCAACAAGCTGACCATGATCAGCGAGGAAAGTCAGGTGAAGCTTCAGGATACCATGCAGAAGATTGTCAATGACAGTAAAGGCGGATTGGTATGTATCATTATATAAAATGATTGCTTGTAAAAAAAGGACGTTCAGCAGGCGTCCTTTTTTTCATGATGTTTTTTCCATTCGGCGATAAACTGCAATTGTTCCTGGTCGGAAAGTTCCTGAGAAGCTGCATCATTACCCGCAGCCGCGCAGCAGAAAAGAATAAAAATCTGAATTCCAAAAAATATGAGAAAAAAGAAAAGCATAGAAAAACCTCCTTGATTTTCAGATATGGCATCTGGTTCCAGTTCATGAAAACATTTCTTGAACTATTACAAGTATGGGAGGAAAAAGTGGATTTTATACATTATATGACAGAAACTGGAAAAGATACGGTCATATATGTATGAGGAAACAGGACAAATTATAAAATTTTCATATCTGAAAAGTTGCGAGATGGAAACAGCAGGAATAAGCTAAAGGGAAACCATCTGTCCGGCAGGAGATTTTTTCCATGCATAAAAAAGTGTATACAGGAAAAGGCATCGGTGTGGCAGTATTGGACACCGGGATCTTTCCACATATAGATTTCGGCAGCCGAATCAGAGCTTTCTGTGACTTTACAAAAGGAAAAACAGGGCCGTATGATGATAACGGACATGGGACACATGTAAGTGGTATTCTGGGAGGAGATGGAAAAGCCTCTGAGGGCAGGTATAAAGGAGCGGCACCCGGCTGTGAACTCGTTGCTCTGAAAGTACTGGACCGGTTCGGGAACGGAAGCAGGGAAGATATATTGAAAGCTTTTGACTGGATCATGAATTTCGGGCAGATCTACAATGTCCGCATTGTTAACATCTCTGTAGGAACGACCTCCCGTGGCAGAAACGAGCAGCAGAAGTTACTTCGGGGAGTTGACGCACTCTGGGATGCAGGGTTTGTGGTGGTGGCAGCAGCCGGGAATCAGGGGCCTGGAAGTGGAACTGTGACAGCTCCGGGAAGCAGCCGGAAGATCATAACAGTGGGCTCCAGCGATATGCTTCAGGGGAAAAAAGCAGTTTCCGGAAGAGGCCCCACATTTGAATGTGTATGCAAACCGGATCTGGTGGCACCTGGAAACCGGATCATAGCCTGTGCCACAGGTTATCCTTACTCTTATGGCATTAAAAGCGGGACCTCCATGTCAACACCGTTAGTGTCCGGAGCAGTTGCCTGTCTCCTGGAAAAAGATCCGCAGCTTTCCAATGTGGATGTAAAGATGTTGTTAAGAGAAAGTGTGGACGATATGGGACTTCCCAGAAATCAGCAGGGGTGGGGAAAATTTAACTGTGAAAAGCTGATGAATGGTTAAATTATTATACAATTCTTATAAACATCACATGGTAAAGCATAAAAGCGTTGACGGAAATGGAAAATATGAGTACAATGTACAGTAAAAGTGCAAAAGAAAGACTCTAAAGGAGAAAAATATCATGGAAAAAATTAAAATGCAGACACCTTTAGTTGAGATGGATGGAGATGAGATGACACGAATCTTGTGGCAGATCATCAAGGATGAACTTCTCACACCGTATCTGGATCTGAATACAGAGTATTACGATCTTGGTCTTGAGCACAGAAACGAAACAGACGACCAGGTTACCATTGATGCGGCAGAAGCAACCAAGAAATACGGTGTTGCCGTAAAATGTGCTACGATCACACCGAATGCTGCCAGAATGGAAGAGTACGATCTGAAAAAAATGTACAAGAGCCCTAACGGAACAATCCGTGCTATTCTTGACGGAACCGTATTCCGTGCCCCGATTGTTGTAAAAGGGATTGAGCCATGTGTGAAGAACTGGGTGAAACCGATCACACTTGCACGTCACGCATATGGTGATATCTATAAGAACACAGAGTTTTATATCGATAAGCCAGGTGATGCGTATCTGGTATTTGAGGGCGAGGACGGAGAAGAGCGTAAGGAACTGATCCAGCATTTTGACGGAGCTGGTGTTCTTCGTGGTATGCATAATCTGGATGATTCTGTGAAGAGCTTTGCAAGAAGCTGCTTTAATTACGCGCTGGATACGAAACAGGATGTATGGTTTGGAAGCAAGGATACTATTTCCAAGACATACGACGGAAGATTCAAGGAGATTTTCCAGCAGATCTTTGACGCTGAGTTCAAGGATAAATTCGAGGAAGCAGGACTTACTTATTTCTACAGTCTGATCGACGATATTGTAGCCCGTGTCATGAAAGCAGACGGTGGATTTATCTGGGCATGCAAGAACTATGATGGCGATGTTATGAGTGATATGGTTTCTTCTGCATTCGGTTCCCTGGCCATGATGACTTCTGTTCTGGTATCCCCGAAGGGATATTTCGAGTATGAGGCAGCTCACGGAACTGTACAGAGACATTATTACCGTCATCTTGAGGGAAAAGAAACCTCAACGAACTCCGTTGCAACGATCTTTGCATGGACAGGAGCTCTTCGCAAGAGAGGCGAACTGGACGGAAATGACGCACTTGTAGATTTTGCAGGCAAGCTTGAGAAGGCAACTCTGGATACCATCGAGAGCGGAAAGATGACAAAGGATCTTGCACTGATCACAGCGCTTAAGGATGTACAGGTGCTGAACAGCAAGGACTTTATCCTTGCTGTGAAAGCAAAACTGGATGAGATGATGGCATAAGATTTTGAAACTTCAATTATAAGAAGATTAAAAAAACTGCACCGGAAGATTTCTGAAAGAAATCACGGTGCAGTTTTTTGTAACTTAAGCTTCCTGGTTCATGGCCTGCTGTACATGATCTACAAGGATGCGGCGTACTTCCGGGTATTCTCCCAGACCCTTAAGGACAGGCGTAACTTCATATCCTTCAGAAGAAAGACGGTTCAGCCAGGAATCCGGTTCCTCGCCGGCCAGATCATTCTGTGCATGGTCACCGGCTACGATCATAAAAGGAGCCAGCACGATCTTCTTCGGATGAAAGCTTCCTGTGGCACGGAGCAGGGAATCCAGTGCAGGATAGGCTTCCACAGTGCCAAGAAAAATATTTTTATGTCCGGTATCCTTGAAACGGTAATCCAGAGCAGCATAAACAGAGTTGGCGAAATGTTCGGTTCCGTGACCCATAAGAACAAGGGCTGTTTCCGAATCCATATCGCTGAACTCGTCTGCTACGGCCTGAACGACAGCCTGGTTGTCTTCTTCTGTGGTGAGAAGAGGATTTCCGAAAACAATACTATGAAACTGATTTTTAAAAGAAAGAGCATCTGCCTTCATCTGGTCATTCTCAATGCCGTTGATCACATGTGTGGGCTGTACTACAACATCTGTGATTCCGTCATGAAGCATCTGCTCCAGGGCTTCTTTTACTGTGTGGATAATGATTCCGTCACGTTTCTTAAGCTTGGAAATGATCATCTTGCTTGTCCATGCACGATAGGTGGGACAGGCAGGGAACGCATCGGCGATATCTTTTTCGATCGCGTCGATGGTAACTTTACGCGTATTCTCGTAGCTGGTGCCGAAGCTGACTACAAGGATCGCTTTTTTGGGCGCTGCATTCATACTGGGATTTCCTCCATCCTGAAATTTAAGCGGATATCCGCAATCCGCATTTGCTTTAATTCCGTATTTTCTACCTTAAAACATTATAAAAGGAGGGTGCGGGATTGTCAATCATAGTTGACTTTCCAGACGGAAATGTTTATCATAATATAAGACTGCGAAAATGTACGAAATATACATGAATACACGTATGAAAAAAGAAATTTTCAGCAGAAAAGTCCAGAGCGCAGGGCTTTTACCATAGAAACAAAGGAGAAACAAATGACATGAGTATATTCATGCTTGGAATCGACCATAATATGGCACCTGTAGATATCAGAGCTCTTTTTGCATTTACCAGAAAGAACACAGGGGAAGCACTGGAACAGCTTCGAAAAGAGCCGGGAATCTGTGGGTGTATTATTCTGTCAACCTGCAATCGACTGGAATTGTGGGTGAGTACAGATGGCGATGAGAAGCCACAGCTGTATCAGTGGCTTTGTGCCCTGAAAGGAGTACAGGGAGGAGATTATCAGAAATACTTCACCAGCAGGGAGAATGAAGATGCGGTAGAACACCTTTTTTATCTTACCAGCGGACTGAAATCCCAGATTCTCGGCGAGGATCAGATCCTTACCCAGGTGAAAGATGCCTTAAGCTTCGCGAGAGAGGCCTTTACAACGGACAGTGTTCTGGAAGTTCTGTTCCGTATGGCTGTTACAGCAGGTAAGAAGATCAAGACAGAGGTTCCTTTTTCCCATGGAAATCCTTCTGTGATCCATCAGGCGATCCGTTTCCTGGAGGATGGCGGCTATCATGTGCGTAATAAGGTCTGCATGGTGATCGGAAACGGAGAGATGGGAAAAATGGCTGCCCAGACGCTCAGAGAAGCAGGAGCAGATGTAACAGTTACTATCCGTCAGTACAGAAGCGGAGTGGTAAATATCCCTGTCGGATGCAATCGGATCAATTACGGCGAGAGAATGGATTATCTGCCGGAATGCGACCTGGTCGTCAGCGCAACTGCCAGCCCGAACTACACTCTTACAGAGGAGCTGTTCGAGGATGTGCGGATGGAGCGGCCAATGGTGCTGATCGATCTGGCAGTGCCAAGAGACATAGATCCGGAAATTGGAAAGAAAGACAACATTACGCTGTATGATATGGACAGCTTCCGTGTTGCGGAGACACCGAAGGAGCTGGCAGATAATCTGGAAGCAGCAGGCATGATCGTGAAAGCGCAGATGGATGAATTTTTTCAGTGGCTGGAGGGTCGTGACATCATTCCGCGTATCCAGGAGATCAAGGCGGATGCTGTGGAGGATCTGAATCTGAGAATCGAGAAGATTTTCCGGAAAACACCTATGGAAGATTCGGATCGTGAAAAATTAAAAAAAGCAGTGGATACTGCAGCCGGAAAAGTTGTGAACAAGCTGATCTTCGGACTCCGTGACAGTCTCAATCAGGAAGCTTTTCTGGAATGTGTGGAAGGACTGGAGAAACTTTATGAAGAATAAACCTTATTTCCCCATGTTTATAGACCTGTCAGATAAGAATATCGTTGTGGCAGGGGGTGGCAAGATCGCTACCAGAAGAATAAAAACGCTTCTGAAATTTACAAGAAATATCACAGTAGTGGCAACAAAGGTCACTCAGGAGCTTATGGATCTTGGAAAAGCCGGAACAGTAACTTTACATATCCGCCCGGTGAAGCGTTCGGATTTTGCCAGTGCGTATATGGTGATCGCGGCGACCAATGACTGGAAGCTGAACGATGAGATCCACCGCGTCTGTAAGGAGGAGGGCATTTATGTAAATGTAGCCTCCGACAGAGAAGCCTGTGATTTTTATTTTCCGGGCATCTATATGCGTGATGAGATGGTGGTTGGTGTTACTGCCAGTGGTCTTGACCACAAAAAAGCAAAGCTTATAAGGGAAGAGATCCAGAAAGCACTGGAAAAAGTATTAGAGGAGCAGGACGATGAAAACGACGAAGAATAAGATCGTGATCGGTAGCAGGGAGAGTAAGCTTGCGGTGCTGCAGAGCGAGATGGTCCGCGATTACATAAAAAAACAGAATCCGGATCTGGAAGTAGAAATCCTTACTATGAAGACCACAGGGGATATCATTTTGGACCGCACACTGGATAAAGTAGGCGGAAAGGGTCTTTTTGTAAAGGAACTGGATAAAGCTCTGATGGATGGAAGAAGTATTCTGTCTGTGCACAGCCTTAAAGATATGCCCATGGAAGTCCCTGAGGAGCTTCCGCTTCTGGCTTTTTCCAGAAGAGAGGATCCGAGAGATGTGCTGGTATTGCCGGAGGGTGTTACGGAACTTGATAAAAACAAGCCTCTTGGATGCTCCAGCTTAAGACGTACACTTCAGCTTAAGAAACTGTATCCGGACATGGAAGTGAAGAGCATCCGTGGCAATCTTCAGACCAGACTTCGTAAGTTGGATGAGGGACAGTACAGTGGTCTGATCCTGGCGGCAGCAGGTCTGAAAAGACTGGGCCTTGAGAATCGGATCAACCGCTATTTTACAGCAGATGAGATCATTCCGGCAGCAGGACAGGGAATTCTGGCAGTGCAGGGCCGTGAGGGAGAGAACTATGATTTTCTGGAGGGCTACTGCGATGAGAATGCCTGGGCTGCAGGAACTGCCGAGAGAGCTTTCGTAAAGCTTCTGGATGGAGGATGCTCCTCACCGGTAGCTGCCCATGCAGAGATCGATGGAGAAGAAATTTATCTTCGTGGACTTTATTACAATGAAAAGGACGGCTCTTATGTAACAGGAACCCTGCGCGGATCAAAAACAGACGCAGAGAAGATTGGCAGAGAGCTTGCAGAAACTCTTCGGAAAAAAGGAGAACACAGATGAAAACAGGAAAAGTGTGGCTGGTAGGTGCAGGTCCTGGCGATATCGGTCTTTTCACATTAAAAGGCCTTCAGGTTCTTAAAAAAGCAGATGTGGTTGTTTATGACAGCCTTGTGGGGCAGGGAGTGCTGTCACAGATTCCGGCAGATGTGAAACTGATCAATGTGGGAAAACGTGCCAGTCATCATATCATGCGTCAGGAGAATATCAACCAGGTGCTTCTTGAGGAGGCACAGAAAGGTTATCGGGTAGTCCGCTTAAAAGGAGGAGATCCTTTCCTTTTCGGAAGAGGCGGAGAGGAGCTGGAGCTGCTTGAGGAGAATGGAATTCCGTACGAGGTAGTTCCGGGAGTTACTTCATCTATTGCAGTTCCTGCATACAATGGAATTCCGGTGACACATAGAGATTTCTGCTCTTCGGTTCACATTATTACAGGACATAAAAGAGCAGGAAAGGAATATGATATTGATTTCCGTGCTCTTGTTAACACAAAAGGTACGCTTGTATTTCTTATGGGGGTATCTGCACTGCCGGATATTTGTGCAGGTCTTATGAATGCCGGAATGGACAAAAATATGCCCGCCGCTATCCTGCAGAAGGGAACCACAGCCGGTCAGAAACGGATCGTGGCAACGGTTTCCACACTGGAGGAAGAGGTAGCGCGTCAGGGAATCGAGACTCCGGCGATTATTGTAGTAGGCAAGGTATGCACACTGGCTGAGAAATTTGGCTGGTATGAAAAACTGCCTCTTGCAGGCTGGAAGGTTCTTGTTACAAGACCAAAGGAACTGATCTCAAGAACTGCAGACAAGCTTCGTGAAAAAGGTGCCGAGGTTCTGGAACTTCCGGCGATCCGTACAGTGCCTGTGGAAGATCAGAGCGGGCTTCATGCAGCATTTGATAAACTGGAAGCTTTTCAGTGGCTTGTATTTACAAGTCCTACAGGAGTGAGAGTATTTTTTGATGAGCTGATCTCCTATGGAAAAGACATCCGTGCTCTGGGAACTGTACGTCTGGCAGCAATCGGTGAGGGAACAAAAAAGGCTCTTAGAGAGCGGGGACTTATGGCGGATTTTATGCCGTCTGCATACGACGGAGATACTCTCGGAAAAGAACTTGCCGGAATACTTTCCGGAGGAGAGAAGATCCTTATCCCGCGTGCAGAGAAAGGCAACGAAAATCTCACAGCATTTTTGAAAGAGGCAGGAGCCAAAGTGGAAGACATTCCCACTTATCAGACGGTTTATGAAACGAGTCAGCTAATCGATGAGAAAAAAGAATTCGAAAACGGTGAGATCAGCTGTGCAGTATTTACAAGTGCTTCCACAGTAAAAGGCTTTGTGGAAGGAACAAAGGGACTGGATTATTCAAAGGTTACGGCTGCCTGCATTGGCAAACAGACTAAGGCAGCAGCTGAGAGCTTTGGAATGAAAGCATATATGTCAGAAAAAGCCACCATTGACAGTCTTGTCAAGCTGGTGGAGGATATGAAAAGGAGCGAATGATCATGGAACTGACAAAAAGACCAAGAAGATTAAGAGGCAGTGAAAACCTTCGTAAGATGGTGCGTGAGACAAGAATGGATAAATCTTCTCTTATGTATCCAATGTTTGTAATGGAAGGAGAGAATAAGGAGGAAGAGATTCCATCCATGACAGGTCAGTACCGTTACAGCCTTGACCGTCTTCCGTATAAGCTGGAGCAGCTTGCAAAGGCAGGAGTGGGAAGTGTCATGTTTTTCGGCATTCCGGACCACAAGGATGAAGTGGGAAGCGGAGCCTATGATCCGGAGGGAATCGTTCAGAGAGCCCTTCGCGTTGCAAAAGAGAAATTTCCGAAGCTTTATTATGTGACAGATGTGTGCATGTGTGAATACACTTCTCACGGCCACTGCGGTGTTCTCTGCGGCCATGATGTGGACAATGATAAGACCCTGGATCTTCTGGCAAAGACAGCTCTGTCCCATGTAGAGGCAGGTGCAGATATGGTAGCACCGTCTGACATGATGGACGGCCGTGTGGCAGCGATCCGTCAGTGCCTGGACAAGGCAGGACACTACACCACACCGATTATGTCCTATGCGGTAAAATATGCTTCTGCCTTTTATGGTCCGTTCCGTGAAGCAGCAGATTCAGCCCCGTCTTTTGGAGATAGAAAGAGCTATCAGATGGATCCCCACAACAGCAGAGAGGGCCTGAAGGAAGCACTTGCAGATGTGGAAGAGGGCGCAGATATCATCATGGTAAAACCGGCTCTTGCATACCAGGATATGATCTGGCAGGTAAAAGAGGCAACCAACGTACCGGTTGCAGCCTACAGTGTCAGCGGTGAGTACGCCATGGTGAAAGCCGCCGCAGCAAACGGATGGATCGATGAGGAGCGTATTGTAGGAGAGATGGCAACAGGAGCATTCCGTTCCGGAGCACAGATTTATCTTACCTACTATGCAGAGCTTCTTGCTAAGCTTATGGACGAAGGGAGAATCGGCTGATGACAAGATCAGAGCAGTTATTTGAACGTGCAGTAAAAAGAATTCCAGGTGGTGTAAACAGTCCGGTAAGGTCCTACGGGGCGATCGGAGAGGCACCACGTTTTATTGAAAAAGCAGACAAATGCTACGTTTATGACGTAGATGGAAACCGTTATGTAGATTACATTGATTCCTGGGGACCGATGATCCTTGGCCATAATTTCCCGGCGATCCGCGAGAGCGTGATCAAGGCCTGTGAGAATGGTCTGAGCTTTGGCTGTGCCACAGAGATCGAGGTGGAGATCGCAGAATATATCTGTGAGCGCATTCCTCATGTGGATATGATCCGTATGGTAAACTCCGGAACAGAAGCAGTAATGAGTGCAATTCGTGCAGCTAGAGGTTTCACAGGAAAAGATAAGATCATCAAGTTTGCCGGCTGTTACCATGGACACAGTGACTGTCTTCTGGTAAGTGCAGGCTCCGGTGTAATGGCAAGCGGTGTTCCGGACAGTGCCGGTGTTCCGAAGGGCTGTACACAGGATACCATGACTGCTGTTTATAATGACGCAGACAGCGTGGAAGCACTTCTCAAAGAGGCAGAGGGAAATGTGGCAGCAGTGATCGTGGAAGCGGTTGGAGCTAACATGGGTGTTGTTCCTCCGAAACCAGGTTTCTTAAAAAGACTTCGTGAGCTCTGTGATGAGCATAACTGTCTGCTGATCTTTGATGAGGTTATTACAGGATTCCGTCTTGCTTTCGGCGGTGCGGCAGAATATTTTGGTATCCGCCCGGATCTTGTTACTTATGGAAAGATCATCGGTGCGGGAATGCCAGTAGGCGCTTACGGCGGACGTAAGGAGATCATGGATCTGATCTCACCATGCGGCCCGGTATATCAGGCAGGAACCTTAAGCGGAAACCCGGTAGCTATGGCTGCAGGCTTTACACAGCTGAAATATCTCTATGAGCATCAGGAAATCTACAAAGAACTGGAAGCAAAAGGCGAGAAGCTTTATGGTGGCCTGAAGAAAATCGTGGAAGAAAAAGGTCTCCCGTATCAGGTGAATTATAATTCTTCCCTGGCAAGCATCTTCTTTACAGATCAGGAAGTAAAGGATTATGTTTCTGCAAAAACTTCCGATCTTGATCTCTTTGCAAAATACTTTAAGGGAATGCTGAAGAGAGGTATCCATCTGGCTCCGTCACAGTTTGAGGCCATGTTCCTTTCCACTGCTCATACCGACGAAGTGATCGATCAGACACTGGATGCCATGAGAGGTGCACTGGGAGATCTGTAATTCATAGAATGACATTTTTGCACGGGAATTTACACAAAGATAACAGTCAGGAAACTTGTTCTTACCAAAGCTTTGTGATAAAATAGACATAAGAATACGCAATGAATGTGAAAGCAGGAGGCCAGAAGCTTATGGGAAAAAAGAAGTACGTGGCTTACGTGGGAACCTATACTCACGGAACCAGTAAAGGAATTCAGGTATATGATGTAGACGTAGAGAATGGAACACTTACAGAACGCAGCGAGGTCGAGGTCAGCAATGCCTCTCACCTGGCAATCTCCAAGAACGGTAAATATCTGTACTCCATCGAGGATGAGGGTGTAGCCGTATTCAAGAGAGATGAGAATGGAGATCTTTCCCGTATTAACAGTGTAGATATCAACGGAATGCGTGGCTGTTATCTTGCAACAGATGTAGACGGAAGATATCTCTATGTAGCAGGCTATCATGATGGCAAGGTAACGGTTGTACATACACATAAAGACGGCCGTCTGGGAAGTGTTATGGACGGTGTGTTTCACAAGGGACTGGGAAGTGTTGCAGAGCGTAACTTCCGTCCGCATGTAAACTGTGTCCGCCCTACTCCGGATAACAAATATCTGTGTGCAGTAGATAACGGTATCGATCAGGTTAAGATCTACCGGATCAACAAGAAGAAAGATAAGTTAGAGCTGGTTGATATCTTACGCTGCCCGAGAGAAAGCGGTCCGCGTATTATCCGTTTCAGTGATGACGGAAGATTCGCATATCTTCTTTTCGAGCTGAGTAACGAGGTTAAGGTGTACAGCTATGACGGAAGCGGCAAGAACCCGGAATTCGAGCTTCTGCAGAGCATCACCACTCTTGGTAAGGAAGATGCCAACGACGCGATCCACAATGCAGCTTCCGGCATGTCTCTTTCCGCAGACGGTAAATATCTTTTCTGTACAACAGCAGGAGAGAACACTGTGACTATGTATGCGGTAGATCAGGAAACTGGTCTTCTGACAAAGAAATTTACACTTCCGATCAGCGGTGATTATCCGAAGGATCTTATGATCTTCCCGGACAATAAGCACATTGCTGTTGCAAACCATGCAAGCAACAGTATCACAGTCTTTACGGTGGATTATGAGAAAAATATCATCATGATGAATGAGAAGCCGAGAAAGATTGAGACACCGAACTGTATCCATATCTGGCCGGTACCGGATATGTGGGAGAATGCTTCCGAGGAAAGTACTGAAGAATAAAATTTAACAGACATACAAAAAAGACAGGCTCAGGGACGAGCGAACACTTTTCCCGGAGTCTGTCTTTTTCTAATATTGGACGAATCTACCTGTGATAAAACTCATGGATGCGATCCATGCGTGCACTCATATTGGCAAAAAGCGCATCGGTGATCGTAAGAGCAGCCATGGCCTCTACAACAACGACTGCCCGCGGAACAATCACAGGATCGTGGCGTCCCTTGATCTCAAGATCAAGTTTTTCTCCTGCACTGGTTACAGTAGCCTGTGGCTGACTGATGGACGGTGTAGGTTTGATATGGGCGCGAAGGATGATGTCGCTTCCGTCACTCATACCACCCATGATACCGCCGGCATGGTTGGAGGTTTTTGAGATAATACCGTTCTCTTGGGTAAAACCGTCATTGTCCTGGGAACCGGTAAGTTGACTTACCTGGATACCATCGCCAATTTCCACAGCTTTTACAGCACCGATAGACATAATGGCATGGGCAAGAGTAGCGTCCAGCTTATCAAAAACCGTATCGCCGAGACCAGCCGGAACATTTTTGATCCGGCATTCAATGACTCCGCCTGCGCTGTCCTGATTTTCCAGACATTTTTCCAGATATGCGGAGGCTTTTTCAGCAGCAGCGGCATCTGGCATACAAAGAGAATTGTTACGGATCTCTTCTTCCGAAAAAGTCTGAATTTCTACAGAACCAATGGATTTTGCGTAGGTGGTGAAGGTAATGCCAAGTTCATTTAAAAGTTTGATGGCGATGGCACCGGCTGCTACACGTCCGGCTGTTTCACGTCCGGAAGAACGGCCGCCGCCACGGTAGTCACGGAAACCGTATTTCTGGTCGAAGGTGAAATCAGCATGTCCCGGGCGATAGGAATATGCGATGTTTCCATAATCCCTGGAACGCTGGTCTGTGTTGCGGATCAGAAGAGAAATCGGGGTTCCGGTGGTTTTTCCCTCGAAAACGCCAGAAAGGATCTCGACCAGATCGCCTTCCTTACGGGCGGTTGTGTAACGACTCTGACCGGGTTTACGGCGGTCAAGAAAAACCTGGATATCCTCCTCGCAGAGGGAAAGTCCGGCAGGACAGCCGTCAAGAACAGCACCGATCGCCTTTCCATGAGATTCGCCCCAGGTGGTAACTACGAATTTTTTTCCGAATGATGACTGACTCATTTGTATAACTTCCTTTCGTTGGAATTCTGGAATTATTATATAGGAAGCAGGAAAAAATGTAAAGAAGCGGGGAAAGCAGAATGAATTTTTATGTAAAGATCATGTGAAATTATAAGAAAGCTTCCATAAAATAAAAATGTATGAATTGACAAAGCTATTTTGACTATTTATAATGAAAAATGAATTTTGCCCTGGCAAAAGAAAAGCAAAAGAAGGGAAGTGGAATCGTGGTAAGGATTTATAAGACAATAGACGGAGCCATCCACCAGATACAGGAACCGGAGGAGGGCTGCTGGATTGCGCTGACGAATCCGACGGCAACAGAGATTTTTGAATTTTCCGAGAAGTTTGATATAGAGGTTGACGATCTGCGATCCCCTTTGGATGAGGAAGAACGGTCACGTATCGAAGTTGAGGATAATTATACACTGATCTTGGTGGATGTACCTATGATTGAGGAACGTAATGATAAGGACTGGTATGGAACGATTCCTCTTGGTATTATCGTTACAAATTCCATGATCTTTACTGTCTGCCTGGAGGACACCCCGGTTCTGACCAGATTTATGGAGGGAAGAGTACGGAGCTTTTTTACCTATATGAAGACCCGTTTTATTTTCCAGATCCTTTACAGAAATGCGAGTATGTACCTGCGTTATCTGCGTATTATTGACAAGAAGAGTGAGCAGGTGGAAGAGAAGCTGCACCTTTCCACAAGAAATGAGGAGCTGATTGAGCTCCTTGAGCTGCAGAAATCCCTGACATACTTTATCACATCACTCCGATCCAATGAGGTCGTGCTGGAGAAACTTCTGAAGATTGACAGCATCAAGAAATATCCGGAGGATACGGATCTTCTGGAGGATGTTATCACAGAGAACAAGCAGGCAATCGAAATGGCTAATGTGTACAGCGGAATTCTGAATGGAACCATGGATGCCTTTGCGTCTATTATTTCCAATAATATGAACATCGTCATGAAGGTTCTGGCGATTATCACGATCGTTATGAGCATTCCGACGATCGTGTTCAGTGCCTATGGAATGAACGTAGCCGGTTCCGGTATGCCGTTGTCTCAGAGTTCCTGGGGATTTCTGATCATTATCCTGTTCTCAGTAGCAATCAGTGCTGTGGCAGCGATCATTCTTTCCAAGAAGCGATTTTTCTGATTTTTTGAAGATTTTCTGAAAGGAGATTTTAATGAAATTTATCAACAAACTTGAACGTAAGTTTGGAAGATTTGGAATCCCGAATCTGACGGCCTATATCATTGGATGTTACGTGCTGGGATATTTTCTGGCCATGTTTGCACCGGGAGTCTTAAATATGATGAGCTTGGATATGTCCATGGTCATGAAGGGACAGATCTGGCGTCTTGTGACATGGGTGATCTATCCACCTTCCAGTGTTGGAGGAACAGGCAATCTTCTGATGTTTCTTCTGGCTATCTTTTTCTTTTACTATCCGATCGGTACTTCACTGGAGCGTACCTGGGGAACCTTCCGGTATACATTGTATATTTTTTCGGGATTTCTGTTTACCGTGATCGCAGCGGTACTTCTGTATGCGTTTACAGGTGGTTATGTAACAATCGGCGGTTTTATGGTTCCATATGGAAGCATCTTCACAACGTACTATATCAGCCTTTCTATTTTCCTTGCATATGCGGTCACATATCCGGATCTGCAGCTTCTGCTTATGTTTGTTATTCCGATCAAGATGAAATGGATGGCATTTATATATGGACTTTTTATCGCATGGGATATTGTATCCTATCTTAGAGCAGGACTTTGGGTAGGCGTTGTCCCGATCGTGGCATCGCTTTTGAATTTTGTGATTTTCTATTTCAGTACACGGGATATGAACCGTTATAATCCGAAGGAGATTCACAGAAGACAGCAGTTCAAAAAAGCTATGGCTCCTACAAGAACGGGCTATGGTCCGGACGGAATTGCCAAACACAAATGTGCGATCTGCGGACGCACGGAGAAGGACGATCCAAATCTGGAATTCCGTTTCTGCTCAAAGTGCAAGGGGAATTATGAATATTGCCAGGATCATTTATTTACGCACAAACACGTACAGTAACATGAAAAAAGAGGGAGGATATTCAAAATGAAAAGAACGAAGATCATCTGTACACTTGGACCTGCCAGCAACAACAGGGAAACACTGAAGGCTCTTATGGAGAATGGAATGGACATTGCCAGATTCAACTTTTCTCATGGAGACCATGAGGAGCAGAAGGGCCGTGTGGACATGATCAAGGAGCTTCGTGAGAAACTGGATATGCCTATCGCTATGCTTCTTGATACAAAAGGACCGGAGATCCGTACCAGACTTTTAAAGGACGGGCAGAAAGTAAAACTGGAATCAGGGAACCAGTTTGTGCTTGGAATCGGTGATTTTGAGGGTGACGACAAAAAAGTTGCCATAACATATGAGACACTTTATAAAGATGTAAAACCGGGAAACAGAATCCTCATTGATGACGGACTGATCGAGCTTGAGGTTCAGGAGATTAAAGGAACCGATATCATCTGCAAGATCCTTAATGGTGGTGAGCTGGGAGAGAAGAAGGGTGTAAATGTACCTTACGTAAAAGTAAATCTTCCGGGAATCACAGAGCAGGATAAGAGTGATATTCTTTTTGGTATTGAGCAGAAATTTGATTTCATTGCAGCATCTTTTGTCCGTTCTTCCGCAGTAATCCGTGAGATCCGTCAGCTTTTGGATGACAACGGCGGTCACGATATCGGTATCATTGCCAAGATCGAGAACGCAGAGGGTGTCGAAAATATTGATTCTATCATTGAGGTTTCTGACGGAATCATGGTTGCGCGAGGAGATCTTGGTGTAGAGATCCCGGCCAGCCAGGTACCACATATCCAGAAAGAGATCATCCGTAAGTGTAATGAGCATTACACACCGGTTATTACAGCAACACAGATGCTGGATTCCATGATCCGTAACCCGCGTCCTACCCGTGCAGAGGTAGCCGATGTGGCTAATGCGATCTATGACGGAACCGATGCGATCATGCTTTCCGGTGAGACAGCAGCAGGTAAATATCCGGTTGATGCCCTTCGTATGATGGCTGAGATCGCAGAGATGACAGAGCCACACCTGGATTATAAGGTATTTATTGAGCATCGTTCCATGGACGGAAGAGAGCAGATCTCCAGTGCTGTAGGTCTTGCAGCTGTACGTACAGCCAAGAACCTGAAGGCAGACGCCATTGTAACACCTACCATGAGCGGAAATACAGCCAGACTGATTTCTAATTTCCGACCGAAGGTTCCGATCTATGCGATCACACCGAGCGCAACGATCCAGCATAAACTTCAGCTGATCTGGGGTGTAACACCTCTGAAAGGATATGAAAGAGACACAACAGACCATATCATATCACAGGCCATGAACGTGGTTCGTACCCGTCATCTGATCCACAGAGGAGACCTTGTTGTATTTACAGCAGGAGACCCTGCGACCAACATGACAAACGGTCAGGGTGCAGTCACAAATATGATGCACGTGATCGAGGCAAAATAAGATTACCGGGCATTAGGGCAAATACTCTGAAAACGCCAGTAATGAAACGAAACAGGAGAGGCAGTTATTATGAAAAAAGTACCATTTGTGACACTTGAGAAACTGAACGAGATTACTGAAAAATACCCGACACCTTTTCATCTCTACGATGAGAAAGGAATCCGTGAGAATGCAAAAGCACTGAAAGAAGCATTTGCATGGAATAAAGGCTTCAAGGAGTTTTTTGCAGTAAAGGCAACACCGAACCCATATCTGATCAATATTCTTCAGGAGTACGGTTGCGGCTGTGACTGCTCCTCTGCAACTGAGCTCATGATGGCCAAGGCAGTAGGCTGCAAAAAAGGCGACATCATGTTCTCCTCCAATGATACACCGGCGAAGGAGTTCAAATATGCAGATGAGATCGGTGGAATCATCAACCTGGATGATATCACACATATTGAGACTGTTGAGAAAGCACTTGGAAAAATTCCGGAAGTGATCAGCTGCCGTTACAATCCGGGCGGAGTATTCAAGATCAGCAACGGTATCATGGATAATCCTGGAGATGCAAAATATGGAATGACCACAGAGCAGATCTTTGATGCATTCCGTATCCTGAAATCCAAAGGAGCCAAAGAGTTCGGAATTCATGCATTCCTTGCCAGCAACACCGTAACAAATGATTATTATCCGATGCTTGCAAAGGTTATGTTCGAGCTTGCTGTTAAACTTCAGAAAGAAACAGGCGCACACATTAAATTCATTAACCTTTCCGGCGGAATCGGAATTCCTTACAAACCGGATCAGGAGCCGAACGATATCCGTGTGATCGGTGAAGGTGTCCGGAAGGTTTATGAAGAGGTACTTGTTCCGGAGGGAATGGGCGATGTGGCAATTTATACAGAGCTTGGACGTTTTATGATGGGTCCGTATGGCTGCCTTGTCACAAAAGCAATTCATGAGAAGCACACACACAAGGAGTATATCGGTGTAGATGCCTGCGCAGTTAATCTGATGCGTCCGGCTATGTATGGTGCTTATCATCACATCACAGTTATGGGCAAGGAGAATGAGCCATGTGATCACAAATATGATGTGACAGGTTCTCTCTGCGAGAATAATGATAAATTTGCCATTGACCGTATGCTTCCGAAAATCGATATGGGAGATCTTCTTGTGATCCATGATGCAGGTGCACATGGTTTCGCTATGGGTTATAATTACAATGGTAAACTGAAATCTTCTGAGATCCTTCTTCATGAGGACGGAAGCTTCGAGATGATCCGCCGTGCCGAGACACCGAGAGACTATTTTGCGACATTTGACTGCTTCCCGATCTTCGAGAAACTTCTTCAGGATGAGGATGAGCTGAAATAGAGATTAGGAGATCTTAACAAAAGACCTTCCGGGCATGTTGAATCTGATCACATGCAGGAGGGTCTTTTGTTATGTAGGTATATTTATGCAGTTATTTCTGGATGCCGGAGATTTCTGCCATAGCTTTCCGGAACTCGAATGAGAAAAGGATAACAGTAAAAGTAACGGCCAGTATATCGGCAACCGGTTCAGCCATGTAAACCGCGTTTGTCTGATCGGCCCGGAAAATATGGGGCAGAATATAGATCAGCGGGATAACAAGTACGAATTTCCGGACAATGGCTACGATAATGGAATCTTTAGCGCGTCCAAGAGAGATAAAGGTCATCTGGCATGCAATCTGGATGCCGAAGATAAATACAACAGCCATGTAAATGCGGAGAGATGTTTTTGTAAAAGCAAGCAGTGTACTGTCAGAGGTGAACATTCCGGCGAAGATCTGCGGGAAGATCATGATGATCAGCCACAGGATCACAGAGTAGGTAACGCTTGTTTTCAAAAGAAGCTTAAATGTGGCACGTACACGTTTTTCGTTGCGGGCACCGTAATTATAGCTGATGATGGGCTGAGCACCCTGTCCCAGTCCCTGAAGAGGAAGCATGGCAAACTGCATAACACTGGTAAGAATGGTCATGGCTCCAACTGCCACATCTCCGCCATATTTCAGAAGAGAAGAGTTGTAACAGACAGAAATGATGCTTTCACTGAGCTGCATGACAAAGAGGGAGGAACCAAGAGCCATACATGGCAGAAGAATCTCTCCTTTCAGCTTCAGAGTGCTTTTTCGAAGACGCAGAAATGTCTTTTTTCCAAAGAGGAAAGAAAGCACCCAGATACAGGAAAGTGCCTGTGAGATCACCGTTGCGAGAGCAGCACCGCGAACTCCCATGTGGAAACCGAAAATAAAGACCGGATCCAGGAGGATATTGGCTACTGCACCGATCAGAACGGAAAGCATACCTGTTTTTGCGAAGCCCTGAGCTGTGATAAAATTATTCATGCCAAGCGTTAACTGGACGAAAATAGTTCCGATTGCATAAATATTCATATAGCCCACAGCGAAATCAATGGTGTTTGTGCTTGCACCGAAAGCCAGAAGGAAGCTGCGGTTTCCAAGAAGAAGGATAGCGGTAAGGATCACAGAAATGATGATCTGCATGGTGAAACAGTTTCCAAGCGTATGTTCTGCCTTATCGGTGTCATTCTTTCCCATAAAGATACTGGCTCTGGGAGCGCCGCCGTTACCGACAAGTGCAGCAAAGGCAGATACGACCATGATGAGTGGCATACAGACGCCGACGCCGGTCAGTGCCAAGGCACCGTCTCCTGGAATATGGCCAATGTAAATACGATCTACAATGTTGTAAAGCATGTTGATCAGCTGTGCGGCTACGGTAGGAAGTGCAAGACGAAGGAGCAGTTTTCCTACAGGCTCTGTACCCAAAAAACTTTTGTCTTTTTCCAATTTTTTCATTCCTTTCGTTTGTTTTTTGTCCCTTTATATGACAAAAACCTGGCAGATTGCTCTGTCAGGTTCCTAAATGTTAATGCCGCTGGCCGGACTCGAACCGGCACGGATTGCTCCGCTTGATTTTGAGTCAAGTGCGTCTGCCAATTCCGCCACAGCGGCATAACCGTTTATTATACTAACACAGAGAAAAATGATTTGCAAGGATTTTTTTTAGAATTGTGGAATTATATGGAAAAATTTCCAATTCTAAAAAGTTTATGAAATCGGAGGTGCCCTCCTTGAAATAGACTGAAAAAAGTGGTACAGTGTGCTACAAAGCTGTACCACCTGATATAGCACTGTGGATATAGCAATATACTATAAGATAACGGAGGAGACTGCATGAATCTGAATTCCAAAAAACCAGAGAAACGGCCGATATATGTATATTATATTATTGCGGTCGTGATCATTATTCTGCTTAATGTTTTTGCTCTTCCTGCCCTTTCAGAAAGAAGTGTGAGAGAGACAGATTATACCACCTTCCTGAAAGCCGTAGACAGAGGAAAAGTATATGAGGCAACGATCGATACCGATTATATCTATTATACCATGAAGGTAGACGGAAATGATGTCTACTGTAAGACCGTGTCAGTGGATGATCAGGATCTTGTACAGCATCTTTATGATGCAGGCGTAAGTATTGAGGGAACTGCACCGCAGAGACAGTCCCTGTTTTTGTCGCTGATCCTGGGGTATGTACTTCCTATCGCAATCTTTATTCTGCTGGGTCGCTGGCTTAGTAAGAAGATGATGAGCTCCATGGGTAATGGCGGTCCGGGAGGAATGATGTCTTTCGGAAAAAGCAACGCAAAGGTCTATGTAAAATCTTCCACAGGAATCAAATTTTCGGATGTAGCCGGAGAAGATGAGGCCAAGGAGCTTCTGACCGAGATCGTAGATTTTCTTCATAATCCGCAGAAGTACAGAGAAATCGGTGCTTCCATGCCGAAAGGAGCACTTCTTGTAGGTCCTCCAGGAACCGGTAAGACACTTCTTGCCAAGGCTGTTGCTGGTGAGGCGGAAGTTCCGTTCTTCTCCATCTCCGGATCTGAGTTTGTGGAGATGTTTGTTGGTATGGGTGCTGCCAAGGTCCGTGATCTTTTTAAACAGGCCAATGAGAAAGCCCCATGTATCGTATTTATCGATGAGATCGATACCATTGGTAAGAAACGTGATGGTGCCGGAATGGGTGGCGGAAACGATGAGCGTGAGCAGACACTGAACCAGCTGCTTACTGAGATGGACGGCTTTGATGGCTCCAAGGGCGTTGTGATCCTGGCAGCTACCAACAGACCGGATTCCCTGGATCCTGCACTTCTTCGTCCGGGACGTTTTGACAGAAGAATTCCGGTTGAGCTTCCGGACCTTCAGGGTCGTGAAGAGATCCTTAAGGTTCATGCGAAAAAGATCAAGATCGCGGACAGCGTCCGTTTTGATGAGATCGCCAAGGCAGCTGTTGGTGCTTCCGGCGCAGAGCTTGCCAATATCGTCAATGAGGCAGCACTCCGTGCAGTCCGTGACGGACGGAAATTTGCCACACAGGCAGATTTTGAGGAAAGTATCGAGGTTGTCATTGCCGGATATCAGAAGAAGAACCGTGTGCTTTCCAATAAGGAGAAGCTGATCGTTTCCTACCATGAGGTAGGGCATGCACTGGTTGCAGCCAAACAGACAGATTCTGCTCCGGTTCACAAGATCACCATTATTCCACGTACTTCAGGTGCTCTTGGTTATACCATGCAAGTAGATGAACAGGAACATTTCCTGATGTCAAAAGAGGAACTGGAGAACAAGATCGCAACCTTTACAGGTGGTCGCGCAGCAGAGGAGCTGATCTTCCATTCTGTTACAACAGGAGCATCCAATGACATCGAGCAGGCGACCAAGATCGCAAGAGCCATGATCAGCCGCTATGGTATGAGCGATGAATTTGATATGGTTGCCATGGAGAATGTAAGCAATCAGTACCTGGGCGGAGATGCCAGCCTTACCTGCTCCTTTGAGACCCAGACACTTCTGGATAAAAAGGTCGTTGAGCTGGTAAGAAGAGAGCATGAGAAAGCTACGAAGATCCTGACAGATAACATTGGTAAGCTTCACGAGATCGCCAAATATCTTTATGAACATGAGACGATTACAGGCGAGGAATTTATGAAGATCCTTAATGAGCCACCGGTGGAGATTACTGCTTCCGATGAGAACACACAGGATACAGACAGCTTATAAGCTTTATAATTACAGAGAAAAACGGACAGAAAGTTCGAGGAAACTGTAGGATACAGATCTTTACAGTCCTCGAACTTTTTTGCAATGAAACTGTTCTTGTCATTCACAGTTTAATTCGTTATAATGGTAAACAATTACGAAACAGTAAAGAGAGGGAAAAATATGGACTGTCGTACTGCTGAGGGAATGGTTAATAAATATATAGGTCATACGCTTTCTGTCAATGAGCTGGAGGAGTTTCTGGAGCATATTGAAAACTGTTCCTCCTGTTACGATGAGCTTGCTACTTATTTTATCGTGCATAAAGCCATGGAACAGCTGGATGAGAAGCAGGAAGAATCCGTTCTGGATTTTAAGGGACTGCTGGAAGAGGATATCCGGAAATCCAGAAGATATATCCGCAGAAAGAAATTTCACAGAGCAGTAGCAGCAGTGGCTGTCTGTGCGCTTATTGCAGCGTTGGCTGTTTTTCTCATTTTCGTGATCCTGGAGCTTAAGGAGGGAATATAGTTTGAGTGAAAAAATATTACTGATCGACGGACACAGCATTTTGAACCGTGCGTTTTACGGATTACCGGATCTTACCAATGCAGAAGGCCGTCATACAGGAGCTGTATATGGGTTTCTGAACATTATGTTCAGAATTATGGAAGAAGAAAAACCGGAATATTTAACCGTTGCGTTTGACCTGAGTGCACCAACCTTCCGCCATAAGAGATACGAGGCTTACAAGGGAACCCGTAAGCCTATGCCGGAAGAGCTTCGGGAACAGGTGCCGTTGATCAAGGAGATGCTTTCTGCCATGGGAATCAATATCATGTCCCTGGAGGGATATGAAGCGGATGATCTTCTTGGAACAGTCGCACGAAGAAGCGAAGCGAAAGGCATGGATGTAACAATCCTTTCCGGAGACAGGGATCTTCTTCAGCTGGCTACTGATAAGGTTCTGATCCGTCTGCCCAAGACTGTTCGCGGCAAGACCACCATTGAGAATTATCACACAGCGGAGGTTCTGGAAAAATATCAGGTAACACCACCGCAGATCATAGAACTGAAAGCTCTGATGGGGGACAGCTCTGATAATATTCCGGGAATCCCGGGAGTAGGAGAGAAGACTGCCACGAAAATGATCGTACAGTTTGGCTCTATTGAGAATGCACATGAACATCTGGAAGAAGTGAAGCCAAACAAGGCGAAAGAATCACTTCGTGAGCATTATGACATGGCACAGCTTTCCAAGGAGCTTGCGACCATTAATACAGACAGCCCTCTTGAATTTTCCTACGAGAAGGCTAAAGTGGAGAATCCATATACACCGGAAGCCTATGAGTTGTGTAAGCGTTTGGAATTTAAGAACATGCTGAACCGTTTTGACCCGGCCACAGCAGCAGATTCCTCTATGGAGCTGGAATTTTTTACCTGTAATGATCTTTCCGGTGTAGAGGCCCTTTTTGAAAAAGCCGGGAAGAAGGATCAGGTGGGAATTTCCGTTCTTGCAGACCAGGAAGAAGTATACTCAGTGGGACTTGTACTGGATGAAAATGAGATCTATCAGATTCCGGTGGGGGGACTTCTCACAGGAGAATACCTTTGCACAAAGATCGAAAAACTGGCGCAGGAGACCGTGATCTGTGCCATGGATATCAAGGCTGCTCTGAAGCATGTTGCACTTACAAAACCAGAGCAGGTTTTTGACGCAGGAATCGCAGCGTATCTTCTGAATCCTCTGAAATCCTCTTATACCCATGATGATATGGCAAGAGAATATCTGAATGGAATGATGCTTCCGGCCAAAGAAGATCTTCTTGGAAAAACATCTCTTAAGAAAGCCTGGGAGGATGAGATGGAGGGGCTTGGAAATTATGCCTGCTATCAGGCTTTTGTGCCATATATGGCCCGAGAGGAGCTCCTTCGCAGGCTGGATGAGACCGGAATGCGAAAAGTCTACGATGAGATTGAGCTTCCGCTTGTGTTTACCCTGGATTCCATGGAGAAATGGGGAATTGCCGTAAAAGGTGAAGAGCTGAAAAGCTATGGTGAGAAGCTGAGTGTCCGGATACAGGAGCTGGAAAAAACGATCTGGCAGGAGGCAGGAGAAGAGTTTAATATTAACTCACCGAAGCAGCTTGGAGTGATTCTTTTTGAAAAGCTTGGACTTCCAGGTGGCAAGAAGACAAAAACAGGATATTCCACAGCAGCAGACATTCTTGATAAGCTGGCACCGGAGCATGTCATTGTGAAAGATATCCTGGAATACCGCCAGCTGACGAAGTTGAAATCCACTTATGCCGACGGACTTGGAAATGTGATCGGAAAAGACGGACGAATTCACTCTACTTTTAACCAGACGATCACAGCTACCGGACGTATCAGCAGTACAGAGCCGAATCTTCAGAACATTCCGGTACGTATGGAGCTGGGAAGACTGATCCGTAAGGTTTTTGTGCCGGAGGATGGGTATGTGTTCCTGGATGCGGATTATTCCCAGATCGAGCTGCGTGTGCTGGCCCATATGTCCGGGGATGAGAAGCTGATCCAGGCATACAGAGAGGCGGAAGATATCCATCGCCTTACCGCATCTCAGGTATTTCATGTGCCGCTGGATGAGGTGACACCGCTTCAGAGACGAAATGCAAAGGCTGTAAACTTCGGAATCGTGTACGGTATCAGCTCTTTCGGACTGAGTCAGGATTTAAGCATTACAAGAAAAGAGGCAGCAGCCTATATTGAAAAATATTTCGAGACATATCCGAAAATCAAGGGATTTCTTGATGGCCTTGTAAAAGACGGCAAAGAGTATGGCTATGTTACAACCATGTTTGGCAGACGACGTCCGGTACCGGAACTGAAATCCAGTAACTTCATGCAGCGTTCTTTCGGAGAGCGTGTGGCAATGAATTCCCCGATTCAGGGAACTGCGGCAGATATTATCAAGATTGCCATGAATCATGTTTACGAACGAATGAAAAAAGAAGGATTGCAGTCAAGACTGGTGCTGCAGGTACACGATGAGCTTCTGATCGAAACCAAAAAAGAAGAGATTGAAGAGGTATCCCGTATCCTGGAAGAGGAGATGACGGGTGCCGCGGAACTTAAAGTGGAGCTTGACGTGGATATGCATCAGGGAGACAGCTGGTATGAGGCGAAATAAATGAGAGTGATCGGAGTAACCGGCGGCGTAGGTGCCGGGAAAAGTACAGTGCTTGGAATCATGGAAAAAGATTTCGGCGCATATGTGATACAGGCAGACCAGATCGGGCATATTTTAATGGAACCGGGCGAGGAATGTTACGATGCAGTGATCGGATTGTTCGGAAAAGAAACCATAAAAAAAGATAAAACTATTGACCGGAAGCGGATTTCTGATGTAGTATTCACAGATAAGGAGATGCTTTTGAAATTGAATGGGATCATTCATCCGGCTGTGAAAAGCAGAATCCTGCGTCTTATTCAGGAGCAGAGAGAAGCCGGAAGAGAAATCTGTGTTGTGGAGGCGGCACTTTTTCTGGAGGAGAAATACCAGGAATTCTGTGATGAGGTCTGGTATGTGTATACAGAAGAGGAAATCCGGATACAGAGACTGATGGAGAACCGTGGATATTCCAGGGAAAAATCTCTTGGCATCATCAAAAACCAGGTTTCCGACCAGGTTTTCCGGGAAAACACCGATTATGTGATCGAAAATAACGGAGATCTTTTGGAGACCCGGAGACAGATCAGAGAAGGGATAGAAAGAAATGAGACTTTGTAGTATTGCCAGTGGAAGCAGCGGAAACTGTATTTATGTGGGATCTGAGGAAGCACATGTTCTGGTAGATGTGGGAATCAGCGGAAAGGGCGTTGAGAAAGGCCTGAATTCCCTGGACCTTACAGGAAAAGATGTAGATGGTATCCTGATCACCCATGAACATTCCGACCATATCAAGGGGCTTGGCGTGATTTCCAGAAAATACGGAATTCCGATCTACACTACAGGTGGAACTGCAGATGCCATGCTTCACATGAAATCACTTGGAAAAATGCCGGAGGGACTGATCCATGAGATCCGCGAAGATGAACCCTTTGAGATCAAAGATCTGACGATAAATCCGTTTACGATTCCGCACGATGCGGCACAGCCGGTAGGCTACCGTCTGGAATGCGGAGAACATTCTGTGGGAATTGCCACAGACCTTGGAAAATATAATGATTATATTGTTAAAAACCTTGAGAATCTGGATGCGGTGCTTTTGGAAGCCAACCACGATATCCGGATGCTGCAGGTTGGAAAATACCCTTATTATCTGAAACAGAGGATCTTAGGTGACAGAGGCCATCTCTCCAATGAGAATGCCGGCCGGCTGCTCTGCCGGATCCTCCATGATAATCTGAAAGCTGTTTTTCTCGGGCACTTGAGCCGGGAGAACAACTACGAGGAACTTGCCTATGAGACCGTGTGCTCGGAGGTAACATTTGGTGACAACCCGTACCGCTCCAGGGATTTTAAGATCCAGGTAGCGAAGCGGGATCACATATCAGAAATAATCACAGTGTAGAAAGGAAAAAACGATGAAGAAGACAATTATCACAGTAGTAGGAAATGACACAGTAGGAATTATCGCGAAGGTTTGTACATACCTTGCAGAGAATCAGGTTAACATTCTGGATATTTCTCAGACCATCGTTCAGGGGTATTTCAACATGATGATGATCGCAGATACAGCGAAATGTGAGAAGGACGGAGGCACACTTGCAAAAGAGCTTGAGAATCTTGGCAAAGAGATCGGTGTAGTGATCCACTGCCAGCACGAGGACATCTTTAACATGATGCACAGAGTGTGATAAAGCTGACAGCTATACAGTTATTTTATTACATACCTATCTTACACCAATCATCAGGGAGAAAATAAAATGATCAATATTTTTGAGGTAAACGAGACAAACAAAATGATAGAGCAGGAGAATCTGGATGTGCGTACCATCACCATGGGTATCAGCCTTCTGGACTGCATTGATCCTGACCTTGACGCACTGAATCAGAAAATATATGACAAGATCACCACAAAGGCCAGAAATCTGGTAGCTACCGGTGATGAGATCGCTACTGAATACGGAATCCCGGTTGTCAATAAACGAATCTCCGTAACACCGATCGCACTGGTAGGTGGTGCTGCATGCAAGAAGCCGGAGGATTTTGTAACCATCGCAAGAACTCTCGATAAATGTGCCAAGGAAGTCGGCGTTAACTTTATCGGCGGCTATTCTGCACTGGTAAGCAAAGGAATGACACCTGCAGAGGAGCTTCTGATCCGTTCTATCCCACAGGCTATGGCAGAGACTGAGCGTGTCTGCAGCTCTGTAAACGTAGGTTCTACCAAGACTGGTATCAACATGGACGCTGTCAAGCTGATGGGAGAAATTGTGCTTGCAACAGCAGAGGCTACCAAGGACCAGGATTCCCTTGGATGTGCCAAGCTGGTAGTGTTCTGTAATGCTCCGGATGATAACCCGTTCATGGCAGGAGCTTTCCACGGTGTCACAGAGGCAGATTGCATTATCAATGTAGGTGTCAGCGGTCCCGGTGTTGTAAAGAAAGCTCTGGAGCAGGTTCGCGGAAAAGATTTCGGAACCCTCTGTGAGATGATCAAACGTACAGCATTTAAGGTAACACGAGTAGGCCAGCTGGTTGCACGTGAGGCATCCAGACGTCTGGATGTGCCGTTTGGTATTGTAGATCTTTCCCTTGCCCCGACACCGGCTATTGGCGATTCTGTAGCGGAGATTTTGGAGGAGATCGGACTTGAGAGAGCTGGTGCACCTGGAACAACAGCGGCACTTGCGCTTCTCAATGACCAGGTAAAAAAAGGCGGCGTTATGGCAGCAGCAGCTGTTGGTGGTTTGAGCGGTGCGTTTATTCCGGTCAGTGAGGATCAGGGAATGATCGATGCGGTAAACGAGGGCGCGCTTACTCTTGAGAAGCTGGAAGCCATGACCTGTGTCTGCTCCGTAGGACTTGATATGATCGCAGTCCCAGGAGATACCAAGGCAACTACACTGGCAGGTATTATTGCAGATGAGTCTGCGATCGGTATGGTAAACCAGAAGACAACGGCAGTACGTCTGATCCCGGTTATCGGCAAGGGTGTTGGCGAGACTGTTGAGTTCGGCGGCCTTCTTGGCTATGCACCGATCATGCCGGTAAATTCTTTCTCCTGCGACGCATTTGTACAGAGAGGCGGACGGATCCCGGCACCGATCCACAGCTTTAAGAATTAATTTTATAAGTTTTAAAATTCAGGGGTTGACATAGATGCGTTGATGTGTTAAAGTAAACACAACTTAAGAAACAAACCAGTGAGAAAGAGAAGTAGACATTTCAGGAAGCTTCACAGAGAGCGGTGATGGTGGGAATCCGCAGGGGACCAGATGTTGAATGGACTTTCGAGGGCGGCCCGAACTATTGAATCTGTACAGTAGGCGCCGACGGGATAACCGAACCCGTTATCAATGAGGAGTGTATGTCAGTACACCGGAAAGTGGGCGATTCGTCAATTTGAGTGGTACCGCGATAATAAAGAACTTTTATTACCGTCTCAAGCATAATATAAGCTTGAGACGGTTTTTTATGTTACAGAAAACAAGAAAATCTGTTGCATGAAAAGTTGTTCCGGAAAAGCAGACCGCAGGGTGTACAAATAAGTAATCATAAGCGGAATAAGAAGGGAGAACAAAATTATGAAAAAAAGAATGTTAGTGATCGCAGCAGCAGTAGCAGCAACAACTATGATGGCGGCAAGCCCGGTTATGGCAGAGGATTTTAAAATTGGTATCTGTAATTATGTAGACGATGCTTCCCTGAATCAGATCGTAGATAATATCCAGTCCCGTCTGAAAGAGATTGGCGAAGAAAAAGATATCACCTTTGATGTGTCTTATGACAACTGCAATGCAGATGCCAGTGTTATGGAACAGATCATTTCCGATTTCCAGGCAGATAAGGTTGACCTGATGGTAGGTGTGGCTACACCGGTAGCGATGCGTATGCAGTCTGCTACAGAGGGAAGTGATACACCGGTTGTTTTCTCAGCAGTATCTGATCCGGTGGGTTCCGGCCTTGTAGATTCTCTGGATGCTCCTGGTGCAAACATTACAGGAACCAGTGATTACCTGGACACTTCTTCTATCATGAAACTGATCCAGGCACAGAATCCGGATGTAAAGAAGATTGGTCTCCTCTATGATGTAGGACAGGATTCTTCCACAACAGCAATTCAGGAAGCAAAAGATTATCTGGATGAGCAGGGAATCGAATACGTAGAACGTACTGGAACGACTACTGATGAAGTTCAGCTTGCAGCAGATGCACTGATTGCAGACGGTGTGGACGCCGTATTTACACCAACTGACAATACTATTATGACAGCAGAACTTTCTATTTATGAGAAATTTATCGATGCAGGAATCCCGCACTATACAGGTGCTGACTCCTTTGCATTAAACGGAGCATTTGTAGGATATGGCGTTGATTATGCAAACCTGGGACAGAAAACAGCTGATATGATCACTGATATCCTGGTAGATAACGCAGACCCGGCAAAAACAGCTGTGGAAACATTCGATAATGGTACAGCAACTGTTAATACAGAGACATGTAAAGAACTTGGCCTTGATTTTGATACGGTAAAGAAAGCATTTGAGCCTCTCTGCACACAGGTAAATGAGATCACAACTGCAGAAAGCTTCGATGAAGTAGAAGCAAAATAAAAAATAGCGGTTCACTTTTGTGAACGGTTATGAAATCAATTGGAGGAAATCACTGTGACGATTGCAACTATGCTCTCCCTCGGGGAGACTGCCCTGAAGCTTGGACTGATCTGTTCTTTGACAGTTCTCGCTCTGTTCCTTAGTTATTCTATGCTGAATGTCTGCGACCTTTCTACAGACGGCTGCTTTACTTTTGGAGCCGCTGTAGGAGCCGTGGTAGCTGTAAGCGGACATCCGTTTCTGTCTATCATAGCAGCTATGGCAGCAGGTGTTACATCGGGATTTGTGACTGCGATCCTGCAGACAAAACTGGGCGTAGACAGCCTGCTTGCCGGTATCATTGTAAATACGGCTTTATATTCCGTGAATATTGCGGTCATGGGAGGTTCATCCCTGATCAATATGAACCGTACGACTACAGTATTTACCATGATGAAAGATACACTTGCGGGAACTCCGTTAAAAGGCAGGGAAGATATCATTATTGCAGCCATCGCAGTGATCCTTGTAATCCTGTTTCTGGTATTTTTCCTGAAAACAAGACTTGGCCTTGCAATCCGGGCAACCGGAAATAATTCTGACATGGTAAAATCTTCTTCCATCAATCCGGTCTTTACAACAGTGATCGGTCTCTGCGTAGCAAATGCATTTACAGCACTTTCCGGATGCCTTCTGTCTCAGTCACAGAAATCCGTAGATATCAACATCGGTCAGGGCATGGTTACTATCGCACTGGCATCCCTGCTGATCGGAGGGACACTTCTTGGTCATGGTGGGATTTTTGTAAGAGCAGTGGGAATGGTACTTGGTTCTTTTATCTTCCGTCTTGTGTATACCATTGCCCTTCGTTTCAATATGCCGGCATTTATGCTGAAACTGGTATCTTCTGTGATCGTTGTTCTTGCAATTTCCGGCCCATATCTTAAGAAACAGTGGCCGCAGATCCGAAGAAGAATGACTCATACAAAAGGAGGCAGATGATCCATGTTAAAAATCAGCCATATTTCAAAAACATTTAATCCGGGAACCGTAAACGAAAAAAAAGCGATTGAAGACCTTTCTCTGGAACTGAAAAAAGGCGATTTTGCTACGATTATCGGTTCCAACGGTGCAGGAAAATCGACTCTCTTCAATGCAATATGTGGTGATTTTCTCACAGATGAGGGAGCAATTGAGCTGGAGGGCAGGGATATCACATTTATGCCACAGCATGCACGTGCGAAAGAGATTGGCCGTCTTTATCAGGACCCGATGCGCGGAACTGCGCCGGGTATGACGATCGAAGAAAATCTTGCGCTTGCAGCCGGCAGAGGCGGATGGCTTTCTCATACAACCCGGCAGGAAAAAGAACGTTTCTACGAAGAATTGAAGAAACTGGATATCGGCCTGGAAGAAAGGATGAGTCATCCGGTAGGCCTTCTGTCCGGTGGACAGCGACAGGCACTAACACTTCTGATGGCAACCATGAACCCGCCCAAATTACTTCTTCTGGACGAGCACACTGCAGCACTTGATCCGGGAACTGCCGAGAAAGTCCTGAATCTTACCAGAAAGATCGTGGAGGAACATCAGCTGACCTGTCTGATGATCACACACAATATGCAGTCCGCAATCGATCTTGGAAACCGTATCCTGATGATGGATTCCGGTAATATCGTACTGGACATCGGAGGGGAAGAGAAGAAAAACATGACTGTGGACGGTCTTCTTGAGAAATTTAAGACAGGAGCCGGCAAGGCCCTGGATAATGACCGTATCCTTTTGGCAGAATAATGAGTAATAAGGAAAGAGGGACGAATGATATGCAGTTTTCAAAAAGATTGGACCGTTTTGGCGATGAGATCTTTTCTGCTCTGAACAATCGGCGTATGGAGCTGGAAGCACAGGGAATGAAGATCTATAACATGAGTGTGGGAACTCCGGATTTTAAAACTCCGGAATATATAAAAAAGGCTGTGGCAGAAGCTGCCATGGACGATGACAACTGGAAATACAGCCTCCGTGATCTGCCGGAGCTTCTGGAAGCGGTCTGTACATATTATAAAAAACGCTTTGACGTGGAACTGACACCGGATATGGTAATGACTGTTTACGGAAGCCAGGAGGGAATGGGACATCTTGGCATGGCACTTTGTGATGAAGGAGATACGGTTCTTCTTCCGGACCCGTGCTACCCTGTATTTGCAGCAGGAAGCCTGATGGCAGGGGCTGTTCCTTACTATTATCCACTGGTTGCGGAACATGATTTTCTTCCCTACGTGAAAGGAATTCCGGAGGAAGTGGCGAAGAAGGCGAAATACATGGTAGTATCTCTTCCGTCCAACCCGGTAGGAAGCATTGCAACTCCCGGACTTTACGAAGAAATCGTGGAATTTGCGAAAAAATATGATATTCTTATTATTCACGATAATGCCTACAGTGACATTATTTTTGACGGAGCTTTTGGCGGAAGCTTTCTTGCAACTCCGGGAGCGAAGGAGATCGGTGTGGAATTCTTCAGCCTTTCCAAATCCTTCAATGTTACAGGCGCAAGACTTAGCTTTCTGGCAGGCCGCCCGGATGTGATCGCCGCACTCCGCAAGCTGAGAAGCCAGATCGATTTCGGAATGTTTCTTCCGCTTCAGAAGGCGGCTCTTTCAGCGCTTCAGGGTCCGCTTGACAGTGTGAAAGAACAGTGTCAGATGTACCAGGAGCGAAGAGATGCTCTCTGTCAGGGACTTCGTGACATTGGCTGGGAGCTTCCGAATGGAAAAGGTACCATGTTCGTATGGGCGAAGATTCCCGGAGGACGTACCGACAGTATGGCATTCTGCATGGAGCTGATGGAAAAAGCAGGCGTTATTGTGACTCCGGGAGCAAGCTTCGGACCTCACGGAGAGGGATATGTGCGTTTTGCACTGGTACTTCCGCCAGAGAAGATCCGGGATGCTGTGGAGGCGATCCAAAAAAGCGGATTGTAACAGGGAATATTACAAAAGACTACAGAAGAATCCGCGGCGATTTTTTTAATTCATGAACAAAGCCATGTCCTGTTTTGTGACAGAGAAGCATTTCATAAAGATTAGAGGATTCGCAGGTTCCACGGAATAGTCTGTATCCTTCTGCATCAAGGACTGATGGTGCATCTGCGGCTTTTGTGAGCAACGGTATAGAGGCTGATTTTTTGATCTGGCCAAGCAGAGAAGAGCTGTTTTTACAAAAACCAAGTACCCGGGCGTAGGGAATACGTTCGGGTGCTTTTTCTTTCTGATCGAGAAAGATATGAAGAAGGCTGCGGCAGATGGCAGAACGTGTGATATCTCTGGTTTTTAAGAGATCTGCAAACTGGGAAAAACCCTCATACTGATTCCGGAATTTCAAAATACGCCGGATCAGAGCATCGGAAAGTTCCGGATATGTGTGCAGGGTTTCTTCTGTTTCCAGGAGAAGTTTATAGTGCAGAGGCAGATCCAGAGCATCTTCTGACAGCCAGGCATTATCTTTCAGAGAAGCCAGAAAAACAGGAAGAGCGGCTTTCGGGATAAAACGGGAAAAATCAGTTGCTTCCGGATTTAGGGTAAACAGCTTCCGGATACCGGATGCTGACGGAAAAGCAGAAGCATCCTGTGCAGAAGAAGCATTGGAAACCGCTTCAAGGTTCGTATCATGATAGCCACGGCCTTCCCGTAGAAGTGCATGAGGAATCATCTGGCTGTTCTGCCGGAGAATCGCTTTGCAATATTCGATTCCCAGAATATTGTTGGGAGAGGAGAGAATAGTTTCGGCCTGCTCCGGAGAAAGTACAAGTCCGTTCTGGGCGGACAATGCAGCTGCGGCATTGGATATGCTGGAGTAAGGTGGAATATCAGCTGTTTCAATATAGCTTACCAGAGCTTTACTTCTGGCTGCCGGAAAGCTCATTCCGCTGCGGAGTTTCTGCTGAAGAATATGTCGGTATGCCTCCGGTTCGTTTGCAAGGATTCCGGCAATCCCCATGAGAAGCTTCGTATTCCCACATTCACTTCCGAAACAAAGTTCATCCACAACCCCAAGTCCGGAAAGCAGGCTGACCCCACCTGCGGCAAAGGCTTCCGCACTAGCCGTCGCAGTACTGACGGGAAGCTCCAGTACCAGATCTGCCCCACATTTCAATGCCATTTCAGCCCGGACATGTTTTGGCATAAGAGCCGGGGTTCCACGCTGTACGAAATCCCCGCTCGTGGCAACGATGATATAGTCAGCTTTAAGAACGCTTCGGGCATACCGGATCTGATATGCATGTCCTTTGTGAAAGGGATTATATTCTGCGATGATTCCTACAACTTTCATAAGATAAGACCTCTTTTCTGATGGATGGAGACATTGTAACATAACGTTTTTGAAAGGACAAATAAAATATAGATGCAGTTGCAGAATATTACCTGTAAACGGTGATTTTGCCGAACAGTGCCAATGAAGTCAGAAACAGTAAAATTGCACTTCAAAAAATACGCCGCACAGCCATTTTCTGACAATGAAAAGCTTGAAATACAAAGTGTAAGGGGGTATAATAAACACAGTGTAGTGCCCGAACAGACACTAGCGTTTTTGTTACATCAAGAAAGGAGCCATTTAATCATGGGATTTGTTGAACTGCTTAAAAAAAGAGCAAAAGAAAGCGTAAAAACAATTGTACTGCCAGAGACAGAGGATATGAGAACTCTTGAGGCAACAGACAAGATTCTGAAAGAGGGAGTTGCCAAGATCATTCTTATCGGTAACGAGGAAGAGATCAACAAGAAAGCAGCAGAGGGCGGCTTTGATATTTCCGGTGCACAGATCGTAGATCCGGAGACATCCGACAGAACTCAGGCATACATTGATAAATTCGTAGAACTGAGAGCTAAGAAAGGAATGACACCTGAGAAAGCGAAAGAGATCCTTCATACTCAGTACCCATACTATGGCGTAATGATGGTTAAGATGGGCGATGCAGACGGTATGGTATCCGGTGCATGCCACTCTACAGCTGATACACTTCGTCCATGCCTTCAGATCCTGAAGACAAAACCGGGAACCAAGCTTGTATCCGCATTCTTCCTGATCGTAGTTCCGGATTGCGAGTATGGTGCTAACGGTGCATTCGTATTTGCTGATTCCGGTCTGAACCAGAACCCGACTCCGGAGGAACTTTCCGCTATCGCAGCATCTTCTGCCGAGTCCTTTGAACTTCTTGTTCAGGAGGAGCCGGTTGTAGCTATGCTTTCTCACTCCACAAAGGGAAGTGCGAAACATCCTGACGTAGATAAGATGGTAGAGGCTACCAGAATCGCTAAAGAGGAGCATCCGGAGCTTAAACTTGACGGAGAGTTCCAGCTTGATGCAGCGATCGTTCCAAGCGTAGGTGCATCCAAAGCACCGGGAAGCGAAGTAGCTGGTAAAGCTAACGTTCTTATCTTCCCAGACCTTGATGCAGGTAACATCGGATACAAGCTTGCTCAGCGTCTTGCAAAAGCAGAAGCATACGGACCTGTTACACAGGGTATCGCTAAACCTGTAAACGACCTGTCCCGTGGATGCTCTGCAGATGATATCGTAGGTGTTGTTGCTATCACAGCAGTACAGTGTCAGGCAGAAGATAAATAATCATCCTTACATATCAGCCGGAGGCAGACAGGTTCTGCCTCCGCATATTATAAAAAAATCAGGAGAGTAAAATCATGAACGTATTGGTTATCAACTGTGGAAGTTCTTCATTAAAATATCAGTTAATCGATTCCGAGACAGAGAATGTACTTGCAAAAGGTCTCTGCGAGAGAATCGGTATCGACGGAAGACTGGTATACCAGAAAGCCGGATGCGATAAAGAAATCACAGAGGCAGCTATGCCTACACATAAAGAAGCAATCCAGATGGTTCTGGATGCACTTACCAACGATAAGACAGGTGCTATCGCAAGCCTTAAGGAAGTTAATGCAATCGGACATCGTGTTGTACACGGTGGCGAGAAATTCGCATCTTCTGCAGTGATCACAGATGAGATGATCAAAGCAGTAGAGGAGTGCAACGATCTTGCACCGCTTCATAACCCGGCTAACCTTATCGGTATCCGTGTATGTGCAGAGCTTATGCCAGGCGTACCGCAGGTAGGTGTATTCGATACAGCTTTCCATCAGACAATGCCGGCGAAAGCGTACCTTTATGGACTTCCGCTTGACTTCTACAAGAAATATAAAGTAAGAAGATATGGTTTCCACGGAACCTCCCACAGCTTCGTATCCAAGAGAGCTGTTGAGTTCCTTGGTCTTGACAAAGATAATTCTAAGGTTATCGTCTGCCACCTTGGAAACGGATCTTCCATCAGTGCAGTTGTAAACGGTAAATGCGTAGATACAACAATGGGTCTTACACCACTTGAAGGTGTTGTTATGGGAACACGTTCCGGTAACATCGACCCGGCTATCATGGAGTTCATCGCTAAGAAAGAGAATCTGGACATTGAAGGTGTTATGAACGTACTCAACAAGAAATCCGGTCTTCTCGGACTTTCCGGCGGACTTTCCAGCGACTTCCGTGACCTCAACGAGGCAGCTGAAGGCGGAAACGAGGATGCAGCTAATGCAATCGACGTTCTCTGCTATGGCATCGCTAAATTCGTAGGCGGATATGTTGCAGCAATGAACGGTGTTGACGCAATCATCTTCACAGCAGGTATCGGCGAGAATGCTATTCCTGTACGTGAGAAGGTTGTAAGCTATCTTGGATACCTTGGTGTTACACTTGACAAAGACGCTAACGGACATCGTGGCGAGGAGATCGTGATCTCCACACCGGATTCCAAGGTTAAGGTTGCAGTTATCCCAACTAACGAGGAGCTTGCAATCTGCCGTGAGACTGTAGCACTGGTATAAGATATCAGCCAGGCAGACAGCAGTTCGGGCATCTGACCGGAAACAGATATTGAAATCATCGGGGACGGACCATCATAAGTCCGTCCCCTAATTTCCCTCGAATTTCCGGTATTGCCCACAGAAATGAAAAAATAAAAAAATTGCAATATTTTCTCAAAAATAACGTTGACAAATCACAAGACCATATGTATAATGGATTGAGTGTGGATAGGAGAGACTTATGCAGATTCATTTATTAGACATTTCTTCCTGTGATGGTAAGACGATCCATGAGACCGTTACTCCGGAACTGGAGAAAATTGACTTTCAGATGGGAAGTTTTCCGGTACTTTCGAAAGAACCGTTTGAGCTTACGATCACCAATACCGGTGACAAGGTTCTTGAGCTTACAGGAACCGGTAAGATCACAGTAGGAATCCCATGTGATCGCTGTCTTGAGACAGTAGCTGTGGAGATACCACTGGAATTTAAGAAGAAGCTTGACATGAAGCTTTCAGATGAAGAGAGAGTCGATGATCTGGATGAGAGCAGCTATCTCACAGGTATGAACCTGGATGTGGACCGGTTGGTCTATCTTGAGGTATTGATATGCTGGCCTTTGAAGGTCTTATGTAGAGAAGACTGTAAAGGTATCTGCAGCCGCTGCGGGAAGAACCTGAATGAAGGTCCCTGCGGATGCAAGGAGGAGCCTAAGGATCCCCGCATGGCAGCTATCAGTGATATATTCAGTAAATTTAAGGAGGTGTAACCTATGTCCATTTGTCCTAAGAACAAATCTTCCAAAGCTAGACGTGACAAGAGAAGAGCGAACTGGAAAATGAGCGCTATGAACCTTGTTAAATGCAGCAAATGTGGAGCTCTTATGATGCCGCACAGAGTATGCAAGGCTTGCGGAAGCTACAATAAGAAGGAAATCATCAAAGTTGAGGACTAATCTTCAATCTTATGCGATGTAGAAAAGAGTCTGGTATGCTACGGTATACCGGCTTTTTTTTATGTCATAGAAAATTACTCCGTAATGTTCCAATGACATAAAAAAGCCCTCCGGGCAGGATTCTTTCCTATACTTCAAAAACCAGTCTATATAATGAGGGGAAGAGGAAATCAAAAAAATATGAAAAGAAATTTAAAGAAAGAAAATACTGCCGGTGTGAATCAGATCACGGAAGGAGTGATCTGGAAACAGCTGTTATTTTTCTTTTTTCCAATTTTGTTCGGAACGCTGTTTCAGCAGATCTACAATACTGCGGATACGGTAGTTGTAGGACGTTTTGTTGGAAAAGAGGCACTGGCTGCTGTAGGTGGATCATCCAGTATGATCGTCAACCTGATCGTTGGATTCTTCGTGGGATTATGCTCCGGAGCAGCGGTTGTGATTTCGCAGTTTTATGGGGCGAAGGACAGCAAAAACCTTAAAAAAGCACTTCATACATCCATGATCTTCTGTCTGGCAGCAAGTATCGTTGTCGGTGCATCCGGCTTTGTGCTTTCAGAACCTATCCTGAGACTTATGAAAACACCGGCAGAAGTAATCCCGGATTCTGTACTTTATCTGCACATTTATTTTGCAGGAACTTTTTTTAACCTGGTCTACAATATGGTATCCAGTATTTTAAGATCTGTCGGTGATTCCAAAAGACCACTCTATGTACTGATCATTACCTGTCTTCTGAATATTTTACTGGATGTGATCTTTGTAGTGATCTTCCACATGGGAGTACTCGGTGTTGCACTTGCAACAGTAAGCTGCCAGGCAGTGAGTGCGATCCTTGTGACCTGGTTCCTGATGAAAGCCAATGATATTTACCGCCTGGAATTTCACGAGATCCGTTTTGACCCTCATTCCCTGAAGGCGGTTCTTCGAATCGGACTTCCGGCAGGTCTGGAATCAGTTATGTATAACATTGCCAATCTGACGATCCAGATTTTTGTTAATGAACTTGGAACCGATACGGTTGCAGCCTGGGGAACCCTTGGAAAGATCGACGCGGTATTCTGGATGGTATGCAATGCATTTGCCATTTCAATTACCACCTTTGTGGGTCAGAATTACGGTGCCGGAAAATACCACCGCATGCGAAAAAGTGTACGCATCTGTATGATCATGGCATATATTACCGCTTTTATCGTCAGCGGAAGCATCATCCTGTTTGCGGAACCAATCTATCGTTTGTTTACTACGGATCAGGGAGTTGTGGACATAGGTGTTCATATGATCCGTTTTCTGATTCCGTCCTACGCACTTTACGTTGTGATCGGGATTCTCTCCGGTGCACTTCGAGGTGCCGGAAGAGTACTGATACCGATGATACTGACCTGTGGCGGAGTCTGTCTGCTCCGTATACTCTGGCTGTTCGGATATGTAACTTCACATCCCGGCATCAACAGTATCATGTTAAGCTATCCAGTATCCTGGATGATCACAGCAGTACTGTTTGTAATCTACTATTTCCGGCGTTTCCCGGGGATGAAAAAGAATCTTTAACAGAATATTTTATATTAACAGAGCTTCTGTTCATAGTTTTTACTGTGAACAGAAGCTCCATTTTTTTCGATAAATATCGAATTATCTCGGACTAATTGAAGAATTGCATAAAAAACGGTATTCTGAAAATAAAACATCTGACAGAACAATTCGAATCCTTAAGGACTAGTCAGGAAAAACAACCGCCCTGGTGATATAAACAGGCAGGAAAAGGAGGATGAAAGAATGTACAGACTGAAAAGAACAATACATTATGGAAAAAGATTGCTGTTTCTGGGAACAGGACTGCTTTTCTTTTTTGGCGGCAGAATAAAAACGGCAAAGGCTGAAACTGCCACCGTTGTGGAATCTGGTCAGCAAAAATCAGAAGAACCAACGGAGATTGTTACGGATAAATGGACGGTGATCAGTGGAAAAAGACTGAAGATCATGCTGGAATACACGGGAGAATATATTTGTTTTGAAAAAGCCGGTATCAGTTTGGAAATACCGGAGAAAGTTGTTCGCAGCTGGAAAGTAGAGGATAAAGAAACTGTGCAGGTGCTGATCCGTAAAAATTCCAGTTATGCCTGGGAAATAAAAATATATAAAGGAAATCAGGAAATTAAAGATATCCCAGGCAGTCGGATCGTTTTTTCTGTAAAGGAAGTTTTTCCTTATGAAAATGCTGCGACTATAAGAATAACGGATGGAAAAGGTGATCATCCGAAGCTCTTTCTTGACAACAAGAAGGGGACTCTCATGCTCTGGACAGACGAAACCGGGATTTTTTCTGTCAGAAGCCGGCATATTTTTGAGAAACAGAGACCTTTTGTGCAGATGGTAATGATCATTACAGTGGGTGTGGCAGCAGGAATTAACAGCAGAAGCGGGAAATGGGGTGACGGTCATAAAGAAGAAAAATAGACAATGGTCAATTATCTTCGGAATTGTCGTTATCCTGTCTATGACATGGTTTTTTCTGTTATATCAGTTTAATAATGAGTATACAGCAAAAGGAGAGCAGCCGATCCAGGGAATTCTTTGCCTTAATGAAGAAAGTGCATATAATAAGCTTCATTATCTTTCCAGTGAATGGCAGTATTTTCCAGGATATCTTCTGACACCACAGATGCTGGAGAAAAATCCGGGATATCACAGCCGCTATATCTACATAGGAGAATACAAGGAGATGGAGCCTGGAAAACAGGAAAAATCTGATTACAGTTTCGGGACTTACCGAATGCTGATCACTCTGCCGAAAAAGGAGCAGACCTGGGCAATTTCTATGATGGAGGTTTTCTCAGCATACCGTATTTATATCAATGGGGAGCTGGTAGGCGAAGTGGGAAATCCGGATAAAAACAATTACATAGGAAAAAGTATGAACCGGATGTTTACTTTTCGGGCTTCCGGAATGGTAGAGATTGTTATAACAGCGGCTGACAGAAAATATATGAAATCGGGGATTCAGTATATACCGGTTTTTGGATCACCAGTCCTGGTAAACATACAGAGAGAGGTGCAGATATTGCTCACGGGCATTGCTCTGTCTATCTGTTTTTGTGTTATGCTGGGTGTTCTGGCAATACATCTATATACCCGTAACCGGGAATTTGGAATTTTTGTGCTGGTATGTCTTTGTGTGATCGGTTATACCATATATCCTCTGCTACGCAGCTTTTTTCAGCTTTCGGTCCAGCCCTGGCATGCCCTGGAGAATCTTACCTATTATCTGATTCTTTCCGGGATGATATGGCTGGAAAACTGTATTATGGAGAAAAAACAGGAGAGATTTCTTCCACTGCTTATCAATTTGTGGATCATAGCAGATTTCATTCTGGAAAATTTTGCAGGAGCTTTTGCGAGAGCAGGTATTTTTTATGATGTTTCATGGATCGGGGAAACGATCAAATGGATCGCTGCGATCTATATGCTGGTGAATACTTTCGGAGAGACGGATCGGGAATATGGAAAGATCGTGCTGGTGGGAAGTACGGTTTATGCCTGTTCGCTTACCGCAGACAGAATCTGGCATCTTTATGAACCGATCGTGGGAGGATGGTTTCCGGAAATGGGCGGTATCATACTGATCATTGCTTTTGCCTGTGTGTTGTGGAAAGATCTTGCAACCGCATACAGAATCCGGCTGACGTATGAGGTATACAGTCAGCAGACAGAGCTTCGGCTTCTGGCCCAGAAAAAGCATTATGAAAAGCTGAAAGCCCAGATGGAAGAAACAAATCGTGTCCGGCATGACATGCGCCAGCATCTCCGGCTGTTGGCAACTCTTCTGGAACGGGAGCAATATGAGGACATGCAGATGTATCTTTATCGCTATACCAGGGAATTCCAGGAAAAGCTGACTTACCGATCCTACTGTAAAAATCAGGTGACGGATGCGATTCTTCACTACTATGAAGAAGTATGCAGGGAAAAAGGAATCTCTTTTCAGTGCAGGGTGGAAGCACCAGAACAGACGGGTATCAAAGATACGGATTTCTGCCGGCTTTTTGGAAATTTACTGGAAAATGCAGTGGAAGCTGCAGAAAGCTGCCAGGAAAAGAAGCCCAGATTCATACATCTGCAGATCAGTGCCAGAAATAATAAGCTTCTTATTGTAGAGGAGAACAGCTGTACGGACTTTCTGCGAAAAAGCAGAGCCGGAATCTTTTCTGGAAAGCATGCAGGGCTGGGAATAGGAACGGCATCTATTTCGGAGATCGCAGCGCGTTATGGCGGCCTTGCTGACTTCCGGGCAGAGGAAGGAATTTTCAGAGCAGAGATCTTTCTTTGTCTGACGAAAAAAGATACTGAAGATATGCTTTGCGTATAGTGGCTGAGCCGCGTTTGCGAATCTGGACGGTTTCACCGTTATCCATGAGAAAGCCATTCTCGGTAACTTCCTGAATGTGGTCCATATTGACGATACAGCCGCGGTAACAGGACAGAAAATTATGACAGTCCTGGATCGTGGTTTCAAAACTGTGAAAAGTCAGATAAGAACGAATCGGACCGGAAACTGTGTGAAGACATACAGCATTGCGAAAGGTATCGGCGTACAGGATACTATGAAGAGGAACGCGCACAGGAACCCTGTCGGAGATAACTTCGATATACCGGTCTTCCTGCGTGGCCTTTAGCTGAAAGGAATCCAGGATCTGATACAGCTTTTCTGGCTGAAATGGCTTCAAAAGATAATAGGAGGCCTTTACATCGTAGCTTTCCACGGCAAAATCAGGACTTGTGGTAACGAAAACGAGGCTGCAGTGATCAGATGCGTTGCGAATTCTGTGTGCAGCATCCATTCCGGTCATTCCGTTCATGTAGATATCCAGAAAAACGAGCTGAAAGAAATCCGGCTCATAAGCAGCAAAAAAAGCTTCTGCACTGGAAAAATACCGGATATCAGTCAGAAGCTGTTTTTCTTCAAAAAAGGAAGTTATAATCTGTTTCAACAGTGCAGCGTCAGCTGCAATATCATCAACGATCGCAATATTCAAATTCATATACCTCCAGGTTACATAAAAATGTCAAAAATAGAATGTAATGGGAGTATATCATACTTTTTATAAGAGGAAAAGGTGCTATATTTCACGGAAACCGTCATTTCGTCACATGTCTGTTGTCATTTGCTGAAAAATTTTTTAAGATAGTGTCATCAAAAAGAGAAAGGCGGTAGATATACGAAAGGGAAAAGCAAAAAACTGGCGACACCAGAAACTATTAACAAAATTCAGACACCCCCAAAAAAGCGGCTGTATCTTTCAAAACAAAGAGCAGCCGTTTTTTCTGTCCACTGCAATGCGTGATGCCTGTGAAACGAACAGTAATTCTTGACGGAGCAGAAGAAATTCGCTATGATTGGGAAAGAACAAATGAAAAACGGAGAAAAAAAGAAATGAACATCCTTAACATAGAGCATATTCACAAGATTTTTGGAGATAAGGTGATCTTTGATGATATTTCCTGCGGCATCGCCCAGGGAGAAAAGATCGGAATCATCGGTGTAAACGGAACCGGCAAAACAACGCTGCTCCGCGTGATCGCAGGAGAAGAAGAGCCGGATGAGGGACAGGTGATCACTCAGAACGGAATCCGCATCAGCTGGTTGCCACAGACACCGGAATTTCCACAGCATATGACTATTCTGGACTATGTAGCAGAAGGAAAATGGCAGAAAGACTGGAGTACAGAGAGTGAGGCAAGACGTATGCTGAACTCTCTGGGGATCACAGACCAGAACATCAATATGGACAATCTTTCCGGTGGTGAGAAGAAGAGAGTAGCACTGGCCAGAATGCTTCTCAATCCGGCAGATATCCTGATTCTGGATGAGCCAACTAACCACCTGGACAGCGAGATGGTTACCTGGCTGGAGGATTTTCTTCGCGGTTTCCGCGGAACCGTGATCATGGTAACACATGACCGTTATTTCCTGGATCGCGTGGCTAACCGAATCATGGAGATCAGCCACGGAAAATTATATTCCTATGCAGGAGACTACTCCCAATTCCTGGAGCTGAAGGCTCAGCGTGAGGAAATGGAGCTTGCCAGTGACCGAAAACGCCGCAGTGTGCTGCGTATGGAGCTGGAATGGGCGGCAAGAGGCTGCCGTGCCAGAAGTACCAAGCAGAGAGCAAGACTGGAGCGTCTGGAAGCCCTCAAGGCGGGAAAAACACCGCAGAAGGATGCAAGCGTGGAGATGGATTCCATTGAGACACGCATGGGCAAAAAAACGATAGAGTTCCATCATGTAAGTAAATCCATCGAGGGACGCCTTCTGATCAATGATTTTGATTATATTGTACTTCGAAACCAGCGTGTTGGAATCATCGGTCCAAACGGCTGCGGAAAATCCACACTTCTCAAGATGGTAGAAGGGATGGTAGCTCCGGATTCCGGTGAGATCCAGATCGGGGAGACGATCAAGATTGGCTATCTTGCCCAGAATGTTCCGGATATGGACGGAAGACAGCGAGTGATCGATTACATCCGCGATGTGGCGGAATATGTTCCGACGAGAGAGGGCAGGATCACAGCGTCCCAGATGCTTGAGAGATTTCTTTTTGACCCGGCTATGCAGTATACGCCGGTGGAGAAGCTTTCCGGAGGTGAGAAGCGAAGACTGTATCTTCTGAAGGTGCTTATGGAAGCACCGAACGTGCTTCTTCTGGATGAGCCGGGAAACGATCTGGATATCCCGACTATGACGATTCTTGAGGACTATCTGGATTCTTTCTCCGGAATCGTGATTACCGTTTCCCATGACAGGTATTTCCTTGATAATGTGGTGAACCGGATCATGGCTTTTGAAAGTGATGGAAGACTTGTCCAGTATGAGGGTGGCTACACCGATTATCTGGAGGCAAAGGCCCGGAAAGGACAGTCTTTGGAAACTCGTGCGGACATGCCGGGCAGTGTGCGGGAGGAGACGAAGCAGCTGGAGAACAAAAAATCTTCCATGGACACCTGGAAGCAGAACCGGAAACAGAAGCTGAAATTTACATACAAGGAACAGAAGGAATTCGAGACCATCGACGATGATATTGCGGCACTGGAACAGCGCTTGGAAGAGATCGATAAAGAAATGGCAGCTAATGCCACCAATGCAGGAAAGCTTAAGGAACTGTCAGAGGAACAGGAAGTTACACAGCAGAAGCTGGATGAGAAAATGGACCGCTGGGTATACCTGAACGATCTTGCAGAAAAAATTGAAGAGCAGAACGAATAGAGGAGGGCTTCGGTCCTCCGTTTTTATACGGTTTATGCGAAAGATATTGACTTCTCAGGCGAAATTCTAGTATCATAAGAAATGGTACGTAAAAACCGGTGCTCTGCAGTGAAAATCCTTGTACAGGGATAAAAAACAAAAGTCTGAGGATTTTCACTACAGTGTACCGTATGGCGTCCGAAAAGGTTTTCGGACACAGAAAGGAAAACTAAAATATGGCAGAAATGGTAAGAGTCGTTGTAGACGCAATGGGCGGTGACAATGCTCCGGTGGAGCCGGTCAAAGCAGCAGTGGAGGCTGTAAAAGAAAAACAGAACATCAAGGTTATCCTCACAGGAGTGCAGGATGTGATCGAGGCTGAGCTTAAGAAATATCCGGATTATCCCAAGGACAGGATCCAGGTAATACATGCATCTCAGGTGATCGAGACAGCAGAGCCGCCGGTAATGGCAATTCAGAAAAAGAAGGATTCCTCTATTGTTGTGGGATTAAATCTTGTAAAGAAGCAGGAAGCAGACGCATTTGTTTCATCAGGAAGTACAGGTGCTGTATTGGTTGGAGGCCAGGTGATTGTAGGCCGTATCAAAGGAATCCAGAGACCACCCCTTGCCCCGCTGATCCCTACCGCAAAGGGAGTTTCCCTTCTCATCGACTGCGGAGCTAATGTAGATGCCAGACCGAATCATCTGGTACAGTTCGCACAGATGGGCTCTATTTACATGGAGAACGTTGTGGGTATTAAGAAACCGAGAGTAGCCATTGTCAACAACGGTGCAGAAGAAGAAAAAGGCAACGCACTGGTTAAGGCAACCTTTCCTCTTCTGAAAGTATGCAAGGATATCAATTTCATCGGAAGCATTGAAGCCAGGGATATCCCGGCAGGTTATGCGGATGTTGTTGTCTGCGAGGCTTTTGTAGGAAACGTGATCCTCAAGCTTTATGAGGGTGTAGGCGCTACTATGATGTCCATGATCAAAAAGGGCATGATGTCCGATTTTCGAAGCAAGATGGGTGCGCTTATGGTAAAACCGGCGCTGAAAAAAACACTCAAAGCTTTTGATGCCAGCGAGTACGGCGGCGCACCGCTTCTCGGTCTCAAAGGACTTGTGGTAAAGAGCCACGGAAGTGCCAAGAGCGTTGAGATCCGTCATGCGATCTTCCAGTGCGAACAGTTTAAAGAAGAGAAGATTAACGAGAAGATAGAAGAGTTTCTTGCTGCAGAGCAGAAGGCACAGGAAGCTGCGAAGAACGAAGAGAAATAAATAACAGAATATATAGAGATTACAGACAGAAAAGGAGGCGAACAGTCGTGGAACTGGAAATGCTGAAAAACATAATCGAAAAAATTCTTGACAGAAAGCTGGATGCGGTCACAGAGAAGACTACCTTTGTGGACGACCTCGGAATCGATTCCCTGGATTTTTTTCAGATCATGATAGAGCTGGAAGAAGTCTATGATATTCATATCGACCAGGAGGACGCAGAAGAGATCGTAACCGTCGGTGATGCAGTGGAGACTCTTCGCCGCGTAACGAAGGGAAACAGAAATGGAAAATAATTTAAAAAATCTGGAAAAGACCATCGGATATCAGTTTACAGCGAAATCCCTGCTGGAGCAGGCGATGACACACAGTTCCTATGCCAATGAGAAACACCTTGGAAAGCTGGGGTGCAATGAACGTCTGGAATTCCTGGGAGATGCAGTGCTGGAGCTGATCAGCAGTGATTTCCTTTACAAAAAATTTCGCAATAATCAGGAAGGCGAGCTGACCAAGAAGCGCGCCAGCATGGTCTGTGAGAAAAGCCTTGCCTACTGTGCAAGAGAATTCGGGCTTCCGGAATATATCCTTCTTGGAAGAGGTGAGGAGATGATGGGCGGACGCAACCGTGATTCCATCGTATCCGATGCACTGGAATCCCTGATTGGAGCCATGTATCTGGATGGCGGTTTTGAGCCGGCACAGACCTTTGTGCTGAAATTTATCCTTAACGATCTGGAGGATAAGAGGATTTTTTATGACAGCAAGACTGTGCTTCAGGAGATGGTACAGGAAGGCGGTAACCATCCGGTAGAATACAGGCTTCTCAAAGAAGAAGGACCGGATCACAGCAAGAGCTTCACAGTGGAAGCTCTGATCAACGGAGAGCGCATGGGAACAGGAACCGGTCATACCAAGAAAGCAGCAGAGCAGGCAGCAGCCCTTGAGGCAATCCGCAGGATCAAATAACAGCAGGTGACCAATGTATCTGAAAAATATAGAGGTGCAGGGATTTAAATCCTTTGCCCAGAAAATCAATTTTGAATTTCATAACGGTATCACCGGTATCGTAGGTCCCAACGGCAGTGGTAAGAGTAACGTTGGTGATGCAGTACGCTGGGTCCTGGGAGAACAGAGTGCAAAACAGCTCCGTGGCGGAAATATGCAGGATGTTATTTTTTCCGGAACAGAGCTTCGAAAGCCTTTAAGTTTTGCGTCTGTGGCAATCACGCTGGATAACAGCGATCACAAACTTCCTGTGGATTTTGAGGAGGTTACGGTCACCAGACGTCTGTATCGCTCCGGAGAGAGTGAATACAGGATCAATGGAAGTACCTGCCGTCTGAAGGATATCAATGAGATGTTTTACGATACAGGTATCGGAAAAGAAGGCTATTCCATTATCGGACAGGGACAGATCGACAAGATCTTAAGCGGCAAGCCGGAGGAGCGAAGAGAGCTTTTTGACGAGGCAGCCGGAATCGTCAAGTTTAAACGGCGTAAGAACACAACTCTGAAAAAACTGGAGGAAGAGCAGCAGAATCTTGTCCGTGTTACAGATATCTTAAGTGAGCTTACCAAGCAGCTGGAGCCACTGGAACGTCAGTCCGAGACTGCAAAGATCTATCTGGCGAAGCGGGAAAACCTGAAAGAACTGGATGTGAACATGTTTCTTCTGGAATATGCACACACAGGAGAACTTCTGAAGGAACTGGAAGAAAAGACCAGGATCACTCAGAATCAGTTAAAAGAAGCCCAGGATGCCCACAGCCGCACCAGGGATGAATATGAACGCCTGGAAAAAGCCCTGGAGGAACTGAATGAACGGATGGATCTTCTACGCGAAAAGAGCCGCGACCGTGCTGTCCGCAAACAGCAGCTGGAAGGTGAGATCAACGTTCTCCACGAGCAGATCCTTGCAGGAGAACAGAATGACAGCCATTACCGCAGTCGGCTTTCTGCGATCCAGGAGGACACAGAGAAGAAGACGAAGGATAAGGATGCCCTGGAGGAACAGAGAACCGAGCTTATGAGCAGTCTCCGTGAGACCAGCCACCGTCTTGCAGATGAGCAGGACCGGCTGGATAATATCCAGAGCAATATCGTGGAATGCACCCAGGCAGTGGAGGACGGAAAGAATGAGATCATTGAGATCCTTAATTCCCGTGCCAACACAAAAGGTAAGGCGCAGCGTTTTGACGCTATGATGGAACAGCTGGATATCCGGAAAGCTGGAATCAGCCAGAGGATCCTTTCCCTGAAAACTCAGGAGGAGGAACAGCAGTCTGCCATCAACATAGCGAAGGAAGAATACGATTCCATTACGGGAGCCATTGCCGCAACCAACCGGGAGGGCAGCCGTCTTACAAAAGAGATTCACGCACTCCAGGAGACCATGCAGCAGCAGAATGCACAGCTGGAAACCGGGCAGCGTGACTATCATAGAGAAGCTTCCAGACTGGAATCTCTCAGGAATATCACAGAACGGTATGACGGTTACGGAAACAGTATTCGCCGTGTAATGGAACAGAAGGAACATGTTCCGGGAATCCGCGGTGTTGTGGCAGATATCGTTCACGTAGAGAAGAACTATGAGATCGCCATCGAGACAGCACTTGGCGGAAGCATCCAGAACATTGTCACAGATAATGAGCAGACAGCCAAGCAGATGATTGAATTTCTGAAAAAGAACCGTTATGGCCGTGCTACGTTCCTGCCGCTGAACAGTATTTCAGCAAGAGGGGATTTTAACCAGAGAGGTGCCCTGAATGAACCGGGAGCTATCGGCCTGGCCAGTGGTCTTGTAACCGCAGATAAAGAATATGCCGGTCTTATCGGCTATCTTCTTGGCAGAGTTCTGGTCGTAGATAACATTGACAATGCCATTGCCATTGCCCGGAAATACCGTCACAGCATCCGTATGGTAACGCTGGAGGGTGAATCTTTAAGCCCGGGCGGTTCTATGACAGGTGGTGCTTTTAAGAACAACAGTAATCTTCTTGGCCGTCGCCGTGAGATCGAGGAGCTGGAGAAAAAGGTCAAAGAGCTGGCAGCACAGTATAATAAATTCAGGCAGTCCCTGGAGGACAACCGTGCGAAACGAAATGAGATGCGCGATACGGTTTCCGCTCTGCAGCAGAAGCTCCGTGAACAGTCCATTCAGCAAAATACAGCGAGAATGAACATCGAGCAGCTTGAAAAGAAAGCAGAGGAGATTCGCGGAGGTTACGCAAGAATCGAGCGGGAACAGGAAGAGATCAGGAATCAGACAAGAGACATGCAGGCAGATAATGCCCGCATTACCCAGGAGCTGGAAGCCTCCAAAAAGGATGAGGAAGAGCTGGAAACCTTTATCGAGACCCGCCAGAAGGAACTGGATGACTGGAAGCGGGATGAGGCAGAGACAGCAGAAAGACTGGAAAAGATCCGTCTGGAAGCATCCGCATCCCAGCAGAAAGAAAACTTCATAAAAGAAAACCTGCGACGACTGAAAGAAGAGATCCAGGTTCTGGAAGAGGAGCGGGAGCAGATTCTAGACTCCTTGGAAAAAGGCAGCCAGGAAACCGCCGAGAAGCGTAAGACTATCGAAAATGTTCGCACTGAGATCGAGGGCTTTGCAGCAAAAGAAGAAGAGTCTGAGAAGCAGCTTGCAAAAATGCAGCAGGAAAAAGAAGAAAGCACGAAAAATCATAAAGAATTTTTTGAAAAAAGAGATGAGCTTTCCAATCAGATCAGCCTTCTGGATAAAGAATGCTTCCGACTGAAGACACAGGCGGAAAAGATCGAGGAAAACCGCGAGTCACGCATTGCGTACATGTGGGAAGAATACGAGATCACACCGAACAATGCGCTTACATACCGCAAGGAAGAGATGAATGACCGTCATGTGATGAAGCAGCAGATCCATAAGCTGAAGAATGAGATCCGCGCCCTTGGTTCCGTCAATGTCAATGCCATTGAGGATTACAAGGAGCTTCTGGAACGTCACACCTTCTTAAACGGTCAGTATAACGATCTTCTGGAGGCAGAAAAAACGCTGGAACAGATCATCAAGGAACTGGATGAAGGAATGCGAAAGCAGTTTTCTGAGAAATTCGGGGAGATCCAGAAGGAATTCGACAAAGCCTTCAAGGAGCTTTTCGGCGGAGGCCGGGGAACCCTGGAGCTTGCGGAGGATGAGGATATCCTGGAGGCAGGAATCAAGATCATTTCTCAGCCGCCGGGTAAAAAACTCCAGAACATGATGCAACTTTCCGGTGGTGAAAAAGCACTGACAGCCATTGCCCTGCTTTTTGCCATCCAGAACTTAAAGCCTTCACCGTTCTGTCTTCTGGATGAGATCGAGGCAGCCCTTGATGATTCCAATGTAGGACGCTTCGCAGGATATTTACAGAAGTTGACGAAGAACACACAATTTATTATAATAACACATAGACGTGGTACCATGAATGCAGCAGACAGGCTTTATGGAATTACCATGCAGGAAAAAGGGGTATCAACGCTGGTATCTGTAGATCTTGTGGAGAACCAGCTTACCCAGTAGCAGAGAGGGATGAATCAGTATGGCAGAAGAAAAAAAAGGATTTTTTAAACGTCTGGTAAGCGGACTTACCAAAACGCGAGACAATATCGTTGCCGGTTTTGATTCCATTTTCAGCGGATATTCCAGTATTGATGATGATTTTTATGAAGAGCTGGAAGAGATCCTGATCATGGGAGATATCGGCATCAATGCTACCACCTCCATTCTGGAACATCTGAAAGAACAGGTGGCAGAGCAGCATATCAAGGAGCCTTCTCAGTGCAAGCAGCTTCTGATTGACGGAATCAAGAATCAGATGCGTGTGGACAGCACAGAGTATGAGTTTGAGAACCGTAAATCCGTGATCCTGGTGATCGGTGTCAATGGTGTAGGTAAGACTACATCCGTAGGCAAACTGGCCGGCAAGCTGAAAGACCAGGGTAAGAAAGTTATCCTTGGAGCAGCGGATACTTTCCGTGCAGCAGCAGGTGAGCAGCTGACACAGTGGGCCAACCGTGCAGGTGTTGAGATCATCGGCGGTCAGGACGGCGCAGATCCGGCATCTGTTGTGTACGATGCAGTGGCAGCAGCCAAGGCCAGAAATGCTGATGTGCTGATCTGTGATACAGCAGGAAGACTTCACAATAAGAAGAACCTTATGGAAGAGCTTCGCAAAATTTACCGTATTCTGGAACGCGAATACCCGGAAGCATATCTGGAAACGCTTGTAGTTCTTGACGGAACCACAGGCCAGAATGCACTTTCTCAGGCAAGACAGTTTGCAGAGGTGGCGAATGTAACCGGAATCATTCTTACCAAACTTGATGGTACAGCGAAAGGTGGAATTGCAGTAGCGATCCAGTCTGAGCTTGACATACCAGTAAAATACATCGGAGTAGGCGAGAGTATTGATGACCTGCAGAAATTTGACGCAGACGCATTTGTAAACGCCCTCTTTGACGTAGAAGAAAGGAGCTAAATATACAAATGCTTACATTAGAAAGCTTTGAAGAAGCGGCAGCAAAAGTAAAAGAAGTGACACAGGAAACAAAGCTGATATACAGCAGCTATTTCTCTGACATGACAGGAAATAAAGTTTACCTGAAACCGGAGAACATGCAGAGAACAGGTGCATATAAAGTACGTGGTGCATATTACAAGATCAGCACACTTTCTGACGAGGAGAGGAACAAAGGCCTTATTACAGCATCTGCAGGAAACCATGCACAGGGTGTTGCCTATGCAGCACATAAATATGGCGTGAAGGCAGTAATTGTTATGCCGACCACTACACCACTAATCAAGGTGGAGCGTACCAAGAGCTATGGTGCAGAGGTCATCCTTCACGGAGATGTATACGATGAAGCCTGTGCACATGCACTGCAGCTTGCAGAAGAGAACGGCTATACATTTATTCACCCGTTCGATGATCCGGCAGTTGCAACAGGACAGGGAACCATTGCCATGGAGATTGTACAGGAGCTTCCTCTTGTAGATTATATCCTCGTTCCAATCGGTGGTGGCGGACTTGCAACCGGTGTTTCCACACTGGCCAAGCTCCTCAATCCGCATATCAAAGTTATCGGTGTTGAGCCGGCAGGGGCAGCCTGCATGAAAGCATCCCTGGAGAAAGGTGAGGTCGTAACACTTCCTCACGTAAACACTATCGCAGATGGTACTGCAGTACAGACACCGGGAAAAAATATCTTCCCATATATTCAGGAGAATCTGGACGACATCATCACTATCGATGATGACGAGCTGATCGTAGCATTCCTGGATATGGTAGAGAACCATAAGATGATCGTGGAGAACTCCGGACTTCTTACAGTAGCAGCTCTTCGCCATCTGGATGTCAAGAATAAGAAGATTGTATCCATCTTAAGCGGCGGAAACATGGATGTGATCACTATGTCCTCTGTTGTACAGCACGGACTGATCCAGAGAGACCGTATCTTTACCGTATCTGTTCTCATTCCGGACAAGCCGGGCGAACTGGTACGTGTGGCAAGTGTCATAGCCGAGAATCAGGGAAATGTTATCAAACTGGATCACAACCAGTTTGTAAGCACCAACCGAAATGCAGCTGTAGAACTTAGAATCACTATGGAAGCATTCGGTACAGATCATAAGAATCAGATTGTTGCAGCACTCGAGAAAGAAGGCTGCAGACCGAGAGTTGTGCGGGCAATCCTGTAAAACCAGGTTGCCAACCATAGCTGACACGTGCTATACTGTAGTCGGTTATGATGCAATAACAGAAACGTATACCGGGCTGTTGCATATAATGTAGCAGCCCGGTCTTTTGTGAAAAAATACTTTTTATAGAAAAGAAAGGACAGAATCAATATGTGTGGAATTGTAGGATTTACAGGCAAGCACCAGGCAGCTCCGATCCTTTTAGATGGACTTTCAAAACTGGAATACAGAGGATATGACTCTGCCGGAATCGCAGTGCGTAACGGCGATGGTGAGACAGAAGTGATCAAGGCCAAGGGAAGGCTTAAGGTTCTCGCCGAGAAGACGAACAACGGCGAATCTGTAGCCGGAACCTGTGGAATCGGTCACACCAGATGGGCGACTCACGGCGAGCCATCTGAGAATAATGCACATCCGCATGTGACAGACGACGGAAATGTAGTAGCTGTTCACAATGGAATCATTGAGAATTATCAGGAGCTGAAAAATAAGCTCATACGCAAAGGTTATACATTCTATTCTGAAACAGATACAGAAGTCGCAGTCAAGCTGATAGATTATTATTATAAGAAATATGAGGGAACACCGGTAGACGCGATCACACATTCCATGGTACGTATCCGTGGTTCCTATGCCCTTGCGATCATGTTCAGGGATTATCCAGGCGAGATTTATGTAGCCAGAAAAGACAGCCCGATGATCCTTGGTATCGCAGAAGGCGAATCCTATATTGCCTCTGATGTACCGGCAATCCTGAAATACACCCGAAATGTATATTATATCGGCAATCTGGAGATGGCGCGGGTGAAAAAAGGAGAGATCACTTTTTACAACCTGGATGGAGATGAAGTCGAGAAAGAAATGAAAACCATTGAATGGGATGCAGAAGCAGCCGAGAAGGCAGGCTATGAGCATTTCATGATGAAAGAGATTCACGAGCAGCCGAAAGCAGTACTGGATACTCTGAACTCCGTGCTTAAAGATGGAAAAATTGATCTGACAGAGGTCGGACTGGAGGAAGAAGCCATTCAGAAGATCCAGCAGATCTATATTATTGCCTGCGGCTCTGCTTATCATGTTGGAATGGCAGCCCAGTATGTGCTGGAAGACCTGGCTCAGATTCCGGTAAGAGTCGAGTTGGCATCGGAATTCCGCTACCGCAAAATGGTTCTCAACACCAACAGCCTTGCAGTGATCATCAGCCAGTCAGGTGAGACAGCAGACAGCCTTGCAGCTCTTCGTAAATGTAAGGAAAAAGGGATCCGCACACTGGGAATCGTCAATGTAGTAGGCTCCTCCATCGCACGAGAGGCAGATAATGTGTTCTATACACTGGCAGGCCCGGAAATTTCTGTGGCAACCACCAAGGCATACAGCACACAGCTGATCGCATCCTATGCCCTTGCGATTCAGTTCTCAAAAGTACGCGGAACGATCACAGATGAAGCATATGACAACTATCTGGCAGAGCTTCAGACACTTCCGGAGAAGATACACAAAATCCTGGAAGACAAGGAGCGTATCCAGTGGTTTGCAGCAAAACAGGCTAATGTGAAGGACGCTTTCTTTGTAGGAAGAGGAATCGACTATGCTATCAGTCTGGAAGGCAGCCTTAAGATGAAGGAGATCAGCTACATTCACTCTGAAGCGTACGCAGCAGGTGAGCTGAAACACGGAACCATCTCTCTGATCGAGGATGGAACTCTTGTGATCGGTGTGCTGACCCAGCCGGATCTTTACGAAAAAACCGTCAGCAACATGGTAGAATGTAAGAGCCGTGGCGCATATCTTATGGGACTTACTACTTTCGGCAATTATAACATTGAGGACACCGCAGACTTTACAGTCTACATTCCGCAGACGGATCCGCATTTTGCCACTTCTCTGGCAGTCATCCCGTTACAGTTACTTGGATATTATGTAAGTGTAGCCAAAGGACTGGATGTAGATAAGCCTAGAAATCTGGCTAAGAGTGTTACGGTGGAATAATTAACTACAGAAAGGAACCTGGACATGGAACAGGTAGAAAAATTTTTAAAAGAAGCAGAAACATATTATCTGGCAACGGTAGAAGGCGATCAGCCTAGAGTTCGCCCATTTGGTACGGCGCATATTTTTGAAGGCAAGCTTTACATTCAGACAGGTAAGAAGAAGGATGTTTCCAAACAGTTGCACATGAACCCAAAGGCTGAACTTTGTGCTTTCAAGGGTGGTGAGTGGATTCGTGTTGCTGGTGAACTGGTCGAGGACGATCGTATTGAAGCGAGACAGTCTATGCTGGATGCTTATCCGAGCCTGCAGAAAATGTATTCCGCAAATGATGGAAATACGGAGGTATTTTACTTCAAAAATGCTACTGCCACGATTTGCGCCTTTACTCATGAACCGGTTGTGATTAAGTTTTAACCGGATTTTGTAAAATAATTAAAACTGTCAAGTGCCTCGAGCACGGTATGGAAATACTGCAGAAGTTCTGACGTTTTTGTATCAAACCGTGCTTTGAGGCACTTGCTGCAATATTTTTACCGGCAAAAGTATACTGACACAGAAAAGGGATACCTCATGAAGAAGAATACACGTATAATTATAAACCATGTGCTGGCTTTGCTGATTCTGCTGGGAATCGCAGTGCCAGTTTTGTTTACCACAGAGCGGATGGATTTTTTTCGAAAGAACCTGTTGTGGAAACGAAGGTGAAAATGAATGGAGAGGATGCTCCGGTTTTGAAAATCGCAACGGACTATGATTTCTGTCCGAATTCTTATATTAATAAAGAGGGAGATCTGTCCGGACTTTACATTGAGGTTATGACAGAAGCAGTTAACCGTCTTGGGATGAAGCCGGTTTTTGAAACTTCCAACTGGATGGGATGCCGTAAGATGCTTACAGATGGTGATGTGGATGTCCTGCCTGGACGGGAGATTTTTTCCAATATGGAAGGAACGTTGCGGACGATACCAGTGTGCTCCGATGAGTTGCGTGTATATGGAAAGAAAAAGATCGACAGTGCGGCAGCTCTTGCCGGAAAAAAAGTGGCATTAATGGCAAGATCTGTGATTGAGACTACCTACGATCTGCAGTGCAAATATGTGGAATATACGATAAACACAGAGATTCTTGAGGCGGTGGAAAACGGAGAGGCAGATTACGGAATCTGTCATGGTGCGGTTGCTACCAAGATTATAGAGAAGAATGATTTTCACCTTGTCTCAGGACTGAGCATTGCGAAGAGTTATCCTGCTCTTGCAGTGCGGGATGATCAGTCAGAACTTCGAGATAATCTGAATAATACGCTGCAGGAAATGTCATTAGATGGAACAATCGGACATCTGCAGGATAAATGGATCACAGAGTTTACCAGAAATACATCTTTATCTTATGTTCTGAAGCATAATGCAATATTTTATGTTACGTTTATCATAAGCATTATCGTACTTCTGGTTATTGTAATCGCTTTCCGGGTGGTATACGATTATCAGGAGAAATATATCAATACTCTGCTGGAATACCAGGAGAAGCTGAAACGCTCAAATGAGGAGACGCAGCAGGCCAATCGTGCAAAGAGCGAATTTTTATCCCATATGTCCCATGATATCCAACATCCGTACCTGCTTGGAAGTCCAGCACATCTCAGACGGATTCTTCTGAATCTGATCAGTAATGCATTGCGTTATAACAAGCCGGAGGGCTCGATCGACGTATATATCAGTGAACTGAACAGTGATGACAGATATGCTTTGTTTGAGCTGAAGGTACAGGATACAGGTATCGGTATGAGTAGAGAATTTCTGGAAAAAAGTCTCTTCAAACCTTTTACACAGGAAGATGACCGTGTACGTACGGAGTATTATGGAACCGGACTTGGAATGTCCATTGTAAAAGAGCTCGTAACTGGTATGAATAGTACGATACAGGCTGAAAGCGAGCCTGGAAAGGGGACGACTTTTACGATCCGGCTGTCGCTGAAGATCAATCACGATGCAATACAGCAGCAGAATGTGTTGGGGAAACAGTCCCATGATATTAGCGGAATGCGACTTCTGGTTGCAGAGGATAATCAGCTGAACCTTGAGATTATACTGTGTATGTTGGAATTGGAAGGGGCAGAAGTAGTGTCTGTGCAGAACGGACAAGAGGCAGTAGAAGAATTTGAAGCTTCCGCGCCCGGAACTTATGACGCGATCCTTATGGACATTATGATGCCGGTTATGGATGGACTGGAGGCTGCAAGGAAGATTCGAGGATTATACCGGAAGGATGCAGGTACGATCCCGATCATTGCCAGGTATAAAAAAATATAATCTTTTGTTGTAATCTGGGATTTGATGTGGCATAATAAATAGGAAAATGTTAAAAATAAGAAAAATCCAGGTTAAGAAAATGTAAAATGACATTTTCAGGAGAACACTGCTCCTGACCGATCATGGCAGGATGCGAGTATGACAAAGGAGAAAATTATGGCGATTTTTTCAATGATCTTATCTTTGTTATGTGGAGTATCATTATTTCTTTTCGGAATGTCCCTGATGGGCGATGGTCTGAAGCTGGCAGCAGGTAACAAGCTGGAAGCTTTTCTTTACAAGATGACCAATACTCCGCTGAAAGGTGTCGCACTTGGTACAGGTGTTACCAGTGTGATTCAGTCGTCCTCTGCGACGACCGTTATGGTAATTGGTTTCGTAAACTCTGGTATGATGAAGCTGAAACAGGCAATCGGTATTATCATGGGAGCCAATATTGGAACCAGTATCACAGGCTGGATCTTATGTCTTTCCTATATTGAGGGATCCAACGGAATTGCAAGTATTCTTTCCACAGCAACGATTTCTGCTGTTGTGGCTGTAGTTGGTATTATTTTCCGTATGTTCTGTAAGCGTACCTTACATAAGAATGTAGGAAACATCATGCTTGGCTTTGCCATTCTGATGACTGGTATGCAGATGATGAGTGGTGCGGTTTCTCCGCTGCGGGAGAGCCCGGTATTTATCAAGATGCTGACGATGTTTTCCAACCCGATCGCAGGTATCCTGGTTGGTATTGCTTTTACAGCAGTACTGCAGAGTGCTTCTGCGACAGTTGGTGTGCTGCAGGCTCTTTCCGTAACCGGAATCCTGACTTTTGCAAGTGCATTTCCAATCGTCCTTGGTATCGGTGTTGGTGCAGCCTGTCCGGTCCTGATCTCTGCGATCGGAGCTAATAAGAATGGTAAGAGAACAGCACTTGTATATCTGATCAATGACCTGTTCGGTCTGATCCTGTGGTCTGTGATCTTCTATACTGTGAATGCGTTCGTACATTTTTCCTTTATGGATATGACCATGACACCGGTAGCAATCGCACTTCTGAACACAGTGTTCCGTCTGGCAACCGTTATCGTACTGTTCCCGTTTATTCCGAAGATCGAGAAGCTGGTATGCTGGCTTGTTAAGGATAACAAGGAGGATCTCGAGGACGAGGCTGATTTTGATCTTCTTGAGGAGCGTCTTCTGAATTATCCGGCTCTTGCTATTGCACAGTGCCACCGTGTTATGAACGGTATGTCCAAGAAGCTTCGCAAAAATGTCAACAGAGCCATGAACCTTCTGAACGATTATCAGCAGGATAAATATGACAAGGTACAGCGTAAAGAGGATCTGATTGATAAATATGAGAGTCGTCTTGGCGAGTATCTGATCCAGCTTACGAAACGTGAGATGAATACTGCACAGACGAGACAGGCGTCCCTGTATCTTCATACGATCAGTGACTTTGAGCGTATCGGTGATCATGCTTCTTATATTGCGCATATGTCCAGCGAGATGCATGATAATCACACGAATTTCTCTCAGGAAGCGTGGGATGAGCTGAATATTGTCATGGAGGCTGTTCGTGAAGAGATCAATATGACCTGTAATGCATTTATGAAGGATGATAAAGAGCTGGCACAGAGAGTAGCACCTCTCGGAGCCGTGATCACTGGTCTTTGCGATATGCTGAAGATGAGTCATGTAGAGCGTCTCAGCCAGGGCAAATGTGGTCTGGAAGAGGGAACAGTATTCAGTGATATCCTGAACAGCTTCTGCCGTATTGCAACACATTGTGCAAGTGCAATGGTAGCACTTGTGAAGAGTAGTGAGGAGAGTTCTGATATGCACATTCACGATTCCAAGATCTATCCGACAAACAGTACAGAGTATTATTCCTATTTTAATGAATACAGCCAGAAATATGACCTTGGCAAGCAGGAAGGTCATATGCTCAGCATGGAGCCTGAGGAAGTTGAATAAGATGAGTTATGAGGCGGATTTTTATCTGCCTCATTTTTTTCGATTTACAGTGTCTTTCAGACCAAAAATCTGGTAAAATACTTTCTGGAAATATATTGATTCAATGATTAAGAGATACGATATTCCAATTCAAGAAAGTAGTAGTGTCAGGAGAATTTATTTATGTCAAATATTATAGAAATCACAGATTTTAATGCGCCGGAGCTGGACGTGTATGCCAGAATTTCCGAAGTACAGCTTCTGAATCGGGCGGAGCCGGAGAAAGGAATCTTTATCGCGGAGAGTCCGAAGGTGATCGAACGGGCACTGGATGCGGGATGTGAAGCGATTTCTTTTCTGGTAGAACATAAGCATATCGAGGGAGAGGCACGGGAACTGATTCGGCGATGCGGAGAAATACCGGTTTACACAGCGGAGTTTGATGTGCTGACGCAGCTGACAGGTTTTAAGCTTACAAGAGGAATGCTTTGCGCTATGAGAAGACCTTTGCTTCCGGGAATCGATGAAGTATGCAAAAATGCTCACAGGATCGCGGTTCTGGAGAATGTGGTAAATCCTACGAATATAGGAGCAATCTTCCGTTCTGCGGCAGCTCTTGGAATGGATGCGGTGCTTCTGACGCCGGGCTGCAGCAATCCATTGTATCGCCGTGCGATCCGGGTCAGCATGGGAACTGTTTTTCAGATTCCGTGGACTTTTTTTGACGAAAAGACAGACTGGAAAACTGATGGGAGCTGCAAGATTCAGGAGATGGGATTTAAGACAGCTGCCATGGCGCTGAGAGAAGATTCTGTGGATATTGATGATCCGAAGCTTCTTTCGGAGGAGAAGCTGGCGATCGTTCTGGGAACAGAAGGAGATGGACTTGCCACGGAGACAATCGCAGATTGTGATTATACAGTTTGTATTCCTATGGCGCATGGGGTGGATTCACTGAATGTCGCAGCGGCCAGTGCGGTTGCATTCTGGCAGCTGGGAAGATAATTGTCAGTTTTTTGAAGGCGTGTTGCCTCGATTTTCGCTTTCCATATCCATCAGATGAAAAGAAAGCAGCAGATATAAGATTTCATCCCGGTCAGTAAGGTCAGAATCCAGAAAAGCCTTGATTTTATCCAGACGGTAAAGCAGCGTTGTCCGGTGGATGAACAGTGCGTTGGCAGTATGGGCAATATTCTGGTTGTGTTCCAGAAGACAGCGCAGGGTATCGTAGAGATGTGACTGACCGGCTTCGTCCTTGTATTTCATGGCCAGTAGCTTTTCGTGACAGACCATGTAGGCTGGCAGTTTTCGGGTAGCCTGCTCCAGAATGTAGGGCAGAGCAATGGTATTAAAGTGATGAATGCTTTCGGCAGGATTTTTGCGTTTGCCGACCTGGAGAGCAACGGAGGCCTGGATGTACTGTCTGTGAAAATTAAAATGTCCCAGCATTTTCCGGCTGTATCCGGCACTCAGCATGCTGCTTTTGATGAACCCCTCGATTTTATCGGAAATCTCATGAACGGTCATGGTACAAAGGTCGAGATTGATAAAAAGAATGGCATTTCCCTTATATTCGGTCGCACAGCTTGCTGGAATTGTATTTTCAAGGTAATTGCAGATGGCATTAAGCGTCAGATTTTTCTGATCAATAAGCCCGGTCTGTACCAGAATACACAGATACATATGGGAGGAAAGCCATCCGACATTGGTCAGCTGCTGGCTGATCTTTACATAGTCTGCACCTGGATCTGTGAGGATCGAGATAAAGATCTGATGCAGCGGAAAGGCTTTGTCCCGGTTGTGCATGATACCTGTGGAGAGCGCATGGGACACCATCTGGGAAAGATATTCCAGGATAAATCCAAAGGTGTCATCCAGTGGTGCCTCCCCCGTAGAAAACATCAGCCGGTATACGGCTTTGTCGTTATTGGAAATATTCACACAGAGAGCCGGAACAGAAATACCATTTCCTGGATAGTAGAAGTAGCCTGTTTTATAAAAAGCATCCTCATAATTGGGATCCTGTTTCAGACTGTCTACCAGGGTCCAGGAAGCTTCACTGGAGCCCAGTACGGAGTTTGAAAGACCGTCGAGCGGCCAGCTCCGGGAAGCGATGATCGTGAAATCCATGCCGATCAGCATCATGGGATTCGGTATGATACAGTCTGTCAGATCCAGAAGTTCCTGTATGGAGGCGTTTCTGAGCCGGGAATCCATAAGAGACTGGTTCCACTGGTCATACAGAAGAAAAATTTCCTGCAGCCTGTTGAGAACTGTGTTGGCAGGGATATCCTCCGGGATAATACACATATTGGGCTGGGAAAGACCGGAATTCCGGTATTCGGTTCCAACCATCAGAAAAAGAATGTTCTTCGGGTGACGGAAGGTTAACTGAAAGTCAGGATCCGTGACAAGATAGATTCTTCCATCCTTAAGTGGAACCTGCCTCTCATAGCAGACAGGGCAGGAAAGAACGGGGGAAACATCCAGTCTTGAGGTATGTATGGGAAAAGATTTCTGCAGATGATAGCAGATTAGCTTAGCACTGAGCTTCAATAGAAATCCTCCTTCCTATATTTTGTAGGAAAATATACAAATAATCACCATATTATGATGAATTGTGATTCTTCTGATTTTCAGTATAATAGAATCATAAAGAAAAAACAAGTGCAGAAATAAGCCTTTTCATGGGGTGTAGCAAAACAGGTGCGGAGAAAAAAGGCTTTCCTGCATTATAAAGTAGCGGAGGTGTTTTTTATGTTGACAAAAAGACAGAATATGATGGAAGTAATCCGTGGTGGAAATCCAGACCGTTTTGTAAAACAGTATGAAGGACTGACTTTTGTCCTGAATACACCGTATCAGCTGGAATATCCGATGATGCCCGAGGGACCGGGAGCATCTACTGTTAAATGCGGATGGGGCTATTACAATTCCTGGCCTGCAGGAACTCCGGGAGCTTTTCCGCTTCATGACCCGGAACATCTGGTATGCCCAGATGTAACTGAATGGAAGAAATATGTAAAAGCACCGGATGTCAATTATACAGCAGAGGACTGGAAACCATGCCAGGAGACAATTGCGGGAATCGACCGTAATGAGACAATGGTTGCAGCTCTGATCGCACCGGGAGTTTTTGAAATGTGCCATTACCTCTGCGAGATTCAGAATACCATGATGAATTTTTATGAAGAGCCGGAAGCAATGCATGAGCTGATCGAGTACATTACAGAGTGGGAGCTGAAATGGGCCGAGCAGATCTGTACTTATATGAAACCGGATGTTATTTTCCATCATGACGACTGGGGAACGCAGAATTCCACATTCATCAGTGTAGATATGTTCCGTGAATTTTTCTTGGATTCCTACAAACGTATTTATGGTTACTATCACGATCATGGTGTAGAGCTGATCATCCATCATAATGACAGTTACAGCGCAACACTGGTTCCGACGATGATTGAGATGGGAATCGATGTATGGCAGGGATGTATGTCTGTAAATGATCTTCCGAAGCTGATCAAAGAATACGGCAAGGACATCACATTTATGGGTGGTATTGATAATGGTAAGGTAGACCGCTTCAACTGGACACAGGAAATGATCGAGGAAGCTACAGATCAGCTGTGCAGAGACTGTGGCAAGCTTCATTTTATTCCATGTACCACGCATGGTCTTAACTTCTCCTGCATCCCGGGAGTTTACGAGGCTGTAGACAAAGAAATCGATAAGATGACAAAAGAACTCTTCTGACTAGAAACAAGGGTAAATGTTAATAACCCTATATAATAAGAAGAAACAGAAATAAAACAGGTCGGAAAGATCAGTGGCAGCCGGAAATCAGGTGCTGCCAGGTGATTTTTCCGGCTTTTTTACAGATTTTTTTCAAAAAAAATATTTTGTAAAGCAAAAACGCTTGACAGGCATGGCGGAATCGTGTATGATAGCCAAGGTGATTACAGATGGAGAAATTTGTAGAGCAGACTTTTTTATTTGATTTTTATGGAGAGCTTCTGACAGAGAGGCAGCGACAGGTGTACACCAGTGTTGTGTTTGAGGATTATTCCTTAAGTGAGGTTGCCGAGGAACTTGGCATCAGCAGACAGGGTGTGCATGATATGATCAGACGGTGCAATCGGACGTTGGAAGAATACGAGGAGAAGCTCCATCTGGTCGAGAAATTCCTGAACATCCGCAGTCAGGTCATGGAGATTCATGAACTGGCAGGTAACTACCACGCCGAAGATATTGCGGCGATTTCCAAAGTGATATTAGAGGAGTTATGATCAATGGCATTTGAGAGTTTAACAGATAAACTGCAGAATGTATTTAAGAAGCTTAAGGGCAAGGGACGTCTGACTGAGGCCGATGTCAAGGTTGCGCTCAAGGAAGTTAAGATGGCGCTTCTTGAAGCCGATGTTAACTTCAAGGTCGTTAAGCAGTTTACGAAATCCGTTCAGGAAAAGGCCATCGGACAGGATGTTATGAACGGACTGAATCCGGGACAGATGGTTATCAAGATCGTTAATGACGAGCTGGTAAACCTGATGGGAAGTGAGACAACAGAGCTTCCGATTAAACAGGGTAATGACCTTACTGTTCTTATGATGGTTGGTCTTCAGGGTGCAGGTAAGACAACAACAGTTGCCAAGCTTGCCGGCAAGCTGAAATCCAAGGGAAAGAGACCACTGCTTGTGGCCTGTGATGTTTACCGTCCCGCAGCGATCACACAGTTGCAGGTAAATGGTGAGAAGCAGGGCGTTGAGGTCTTTTCCATGGGAGATAAGCAGAATCCCGTGGATATTGCGAAAGCAGCGATCGAGCATGCGAAATCCAATCAGCAGAATGTTGTGATGATCGATACTGCAGGTCGTCTTCATATTGATGAGGACATGATGCAGGAGCTTGAGAACATCAAGGCGAATGTGAATGTGGATGCAACAGTGCTTGTTGTTGATGCCATGACGGGACAGGATGCGGTAAATGTAGCGCAGAACTTTTCTGATAAGGTTGGTATTGACGGTGTGATCCTGACGAAGATGGATGGTGATACACGAGGCGGAGCTGCGCTTTCCATTAAGGCAGTAACAGGTAAACCGATCTTTTATGTTGGTATGGGCGAGAAGCTTTCAGATCTGGAGCAGTTTTATCCGGAGCGTATGGCTTCCAGAATCCTTGGCATGGGCGATGTGATGAGTCTGATCGAGAAGGTGGAAGCCTCTGTGGATCAGGAGCAGGCACAGGAGATGCAGAAGAAGCTGAAGAAGATGGATTTCGACTTCAACGATTATCTCACCAGCATGGAACAGATGAACAAGATGGGCGGTATCTCCAGCATCCTGAACATGCTTCCTGGAATGGGCGGCAAGATGAAGGACATCGAGGGCATGATCGATGAGAAAGCAATGGATCGAACCAAATCGATCATCCTTTCCATGACAGCACAGGAGAGAAGTAATCCGAATATTCTGAACATATCACGTAAGAACCGTATTGCCAGAGGTGCGGGCGTGGATGTTGCAGAGGTTAATCGTCTTGTGAAGCAGTTTGAGCAGAGCAAGAAGATGATGAAACAAATGCCGGGGCTGGCAGGCGGCAAGATGAATATGGGAAAAAGAGGCGGCTTTAAGCTTCCCTTTTAAATAAAAAAATATAAATTTTCAGAAAGATAATTGGAGGAAAACAAAATGGCAGTAAAGATCAGATTAAGAAGAATGGGACAGAAGAAAGCACCTTTCTATAGAATCGTAGTAGCAGATTCCCGCTGCAAACGTGACGGAAGATGTATCGAGGAGATCGGAACATACGATCCGAACCTTGATCCAAGCGTATACAAGATTGACGAAGAGGCAGCTAAGAAATGGCTTGCAGCTGGTGCTCAGCCTACAGAAGTAGTTGCTAAGCTTCTTAAACTTGCCGGAATCGAGAAATAATACCTGGCAGATCAGATCTGCGGGGTCCGTAAGGGCAGAGCAAGGAGGTATGTAATGAAACAACTTGTAGAAGTAATTGCAAAATCTCTTGTTGAAAATCCGGATGAAGTAGTCGTTACAGAGACTGAGAAAGACGATGCTATCATTGTTGAACTGAAAGTCGGACCTGCCGATATGGGTAAGGTCATCGGAAGACAGGGAAGAATCGCAAAGGCGATCCGTACCGTTGTAAAAGCGGCTTCTTCAAAAAGCAGCAAAAAAGTGATTGTAGATATTCTGCAATGAAAAAAGAGACAGGAGCTGTGGATTCCATGGCTCCTGTTTTTACTCTGAAAGGGAGCGAAAATGGAAGATTTATTAAAAGTAGGAGTTATTACAACAACTCATGGCGTTCGTGGTGAAGTGAAGGTTTTTCCGACCACAGATGACGCGGAGCGTTTTCTTGATATCGAATATGTGCTTCTGGATACAGGCCGAGAGCTTCGCAGACTGAATATACAGCATGTGAAATTTTTTAAGAATCTTGCGATCCTGAAGTTTGAAGGCGTTGATAATATCAATGATATTGAAATGTACAAGGGTCGTGACCTGTGGATTCCGCGTGAAGAAGCTCAGGAGCTTGGCGAGGATGAATATTATGTGGCAGACTTGATCGGAATGGATGTACTTCTGGAGAACGGGGAGAAATTCGGAGTGATCCGTGATGTGATGGAGACAGGTGCCAATGATGTATATGTGGTAGAACGTGTGAATGGGGAGGAAATCCTTCTTCCGGCGATCCATGACTGTATTCTCGATGTCAATGTGGAAGAAAATATCATGACTGTGCATTTGATGAAAGGGCTTGTTTAAATGAATTATCATGTACTTACGCTTTTTCCGGAAATGATCGAGAACGGAATGAATACGAGTATTACGGGCCGTGCCATTGCGAAGGGACTTTTGTCACTGGAGACTGTTAATATCCGGGATTTTGCGTTTAATAAGCATCAGAAGGTAGATGATTATCCTTATGGTGGCGGAGCGGGAATGCTGATGCAGGCGGAGCCTGTGTACCTGTCCTATGAGTCTATTGTGAACCGTATTGGCAGGAAGCCTCGCGTGATCTTTCTTACTCCCCAGGGAAAAACCTTCAACCAGGATATGGCGAAGGAATTTGCACTGGAGGAGGATCTGGTATTCCTCTGCGGACATTACGAGGGAATTGATGAGCGTGTTCTGGAAGAAATCGTGACGGATTATGTTTCCATTGGTGACTATGTACTTACCGGTGGGGAACTTCCGGCTATGGTGATGATGGATTCGATTTCCAGGATGGTACCAGGTGTTCTGAATAATCAGGAGTCCGGCGAGACAGAGTCCTTTTCCGGAAATCTTCTGGAATATCCGCAGTACAGCCGCCCGGAGGAATGGCATGGAAAAAAAGTTCCGGAGGTGCTGCTTTCCGGACATCATGCGAACGTGGATAAATGGCGGCGGGAACAGTCGATCATCCGCACAGCCAAATGGAGACCGGATCTTTTGAAAAAGGCTGACCTGACAAATAAGGAATGGAATGAGATCCGCAGACTTCGCAAACAGTGGAAAGAGGAAGTGGAAAAATAATTATGAAAACATCAGATTTTTATTATGACCTGCCGCAGGAGCTGATCGCTCAGGATCCGCTGGAGGACAGAAGTTCTTCCAGACTGATGCATCTGTCTCTGAAGGATGGAAGCATCGAGCATCGTCATTTTACAGATATACTGGATTATCTTCATAAGGGAGACTGCCTTGTGATCAATGATACAAAGGTTATTCCTGCGCGTCTTTATGGTCATAAGGAGGAGACAGGAGCTCTGATCGAGATTCTTCTTCTGAAACGCCGGGAGAATGATATCTGGGAGTGCCTTGTGAAGCCGGGCAAAAAAGCGCGTCCTGGTGCCAAGATTACATTTGGCGACGGAATCTTAAAAGGCGAGATCATTGATATCGTAGATGAAGGCAACCGTCTTATTCAGTTTCATTATGAGGGGATTTTTGAGGAGATTCTGGATCAGCTTGGAGAGATGCCTCTGCCTCCGTATATCACCCATAAACTGAAGGATAAGAACCGTTATCAGACGGTATATGCCAAGAATGAAGGATCTGCAGCTGCACCTACAGCGGGACTGCATTTTACTCCGGAGCTTCTTGAAAAAGTGAAGGAGATGGGGGTAAATATCGCCCATGTAACTCTTCATGTAGGACTTGGAACTTTCCGCCCGGTGAAGGTTGATGATGTAGAGAAGCATCATATGCACTCTGAATTTTATATTGTGGAAGAAGATCAGGCGAAGCTGATCAATGACACGAAGAAGAATGGCGGAAGGGTGATTTCCGTAGGTACGACAAGCTGCCGTACACTGGAGTCGGCAACCGGAGAGGACGGAATTGTGAAGGCCGGAAGTGGCTGGACGGAGATTTTTATCTATCCTGGATATAAGTTCAAAGCCATTGACGGATTGATCACAAACTTCCATCTGCCGGAATCCACACTTCTTATGCTGGTTTCCGCACTCGCAGGTAAGGAACATATCATGGCAGCTTATGAGGAGGCTGTGAAAGAGAAGTATCGGTTCTTTAGTTTTGGCGATGCCATGATGATCGAATAAAAAATATATATAAATTAAAAAACCAGAAAAGTTCTCAATATTGAACTTTTCTGGTTTTTGCTTTATTATAACAATTTATTCTTCACTACCATCTGAAAAAGCAGAATCTTCAGAAGAAGTATCGCTTTCACTGCCGGTATCTTCTTCAGAGGTACTGTCTGAGATATCAGCACCAGAATCAGCAGAAGCCCCGTCAGAGCTTCCGGAAGTGGAACTGTCAGTACCGGAGGATGAAGAATCCGCGGCCGGAATGGCAGCACTGCGTTCTTCGATCTTTGCCTTGATGCGGGTGGCTTCATCGCCGGTTGCCGGAGTAGGCTGGTAATTATTATAGCCGTCTGCAGAGGAAATAGAGCAGGGGATAATGTTCGTCACATTATCTGCCTGAACACCTTCTGAGGTGATCGTAAAGATCTGCTGGAAGATCATGGTATCCATATCGCTTGGAGAGCTGTTTCCACCAAAGCAGAAATTACCGAGACTATAAACGATATTTTTTCCCTTGTATGTCTCAATTCCCTGAAGAACATGCGGATGATGGCCACATACCAGGTCGGCACCCTCGTCAATAGCCAGACGGCCAAGTGTCATCTGATTGGAGTCCGGAACAGTTTCTGTTTCATTACCCCAGTGGAAGATTACAATAATGAGCTCTGCACCGTCTTTTTTCACCTTAGCGATATTATCCTTGAGCTGCTGCTCGCGTCCCAGGTGATCATTTAATTCATAAATTCCCACAAGACCAACCTTGATACCTTTCACATCCATAACAGCGGTATCGTCATAACCGAAATGAGTGATCTTTGCATCATCAAGAGCTTTCAGGGTATCGGTATAGCTCTGTTCACCGTAATCGTGGCTGTGGTTGTTGGCGGTGTTTACGGCTTCCACAGAACCGCTGGTGAGGATCTGAGCATACTCGGCAGGAGCTTTAAATGCAAAAGTCTTGTCTTCACGTGCATCGGAATCTGTAAGAGTTCCCTCAAAATTGGCAATGGTCAGATCATCAGCCTCGAAGATGCTTTTTACATTTTTGAAAAAATAATCCTTGCCATTGTTATCGTAGTAGGCATTAAGACTCGTGTCATAATCAAAAGTCTCATCTGTACCAAGCGTGCAGTCACCTACAACACTGACCGTAAGAGAAACGGGATCCTTTGGAAGCTCTTCAGCAGCAGCTTCCTTTGCCTTTTTTGCTTCGGCCTCTGCCTGAGCTTTCTGAAGTGCAGCAGCTTCAGCCGCTTTTCTGGAAGAAATACAGGCACGTGCGGAAAAAATGATAACAAGAAGCAGTACAATCAGGATTCCGCCACCCGCAAGCATCATCTTCTGGCGGCGTACCTGCTGGTATCTGGAAGTGCCGGAAATTGCTTTTTTACGGGATGCGGCAGAGCTGTGAGCAGATGAGGAGGGCCGGCGGTTTGCTCCGGAAACTTCCTTTCGGGATGCTGCGGAGGAAGTGCGCTGGCGGCGGGTATTATTCTGTTTGGAGTGCTGCTGCCTGGCTTCTCTTGCACGAAGTGCCTCCTTTCGCGCCTGTTCGGGATCATGGCCATGAGGCGGCCGTCTTCGATTATCGTTGGACATACTAATTCTCCTTCATATGTAAAGATACATTTATTATAGAAAGAATTGGAAATAATGTAAAGAAAGAATACCGGACTTTTCAGCAAAAAAAGTTTTTGTTATAATGAATGAAGCAGTCAGTGCAGGACTGTCGGAAATAAAAATTACAGGGAGATCATAAAGAAATGCTATTATATATTGGAAATCATACAAGTTCGTCCAAAGGTTATTCAGCCATGGGACGCCAGATGTTAAAAAACGGAGGAAACACTTTCGCATTTTTTACCAGAAATCCACGCGGTGGTAAGGCGAAAGAGATTGATCCCGCAGATGTGGAGAAATTCCTTGAACTTGCCAGGGAGAATCATTTCGGGAAACTTGTAGCACATGCGCCTTATACAATGAATGCCTGCGCAGCGAAAGAAAACCTGAGAGATTTTGCCAGAGAGATCATGGTGGATGATCTGAAGCGTATGGAATATACACCGGGGAATTATTATAATTTTCATCCGGGAAGTCATGTAGGACAGGGAACGGAAACAGGAATTATAAAGATCGCAGAAATTCTGAATGAGGTTCTTACAGAGGTGCAGAGTACAACGGTGCTTCTGGAGACCATGTCGGGAAAAGGCTCAGAGGTTGGAGCGACTTTTGAAGAGCTGAGGGAGATCATTGATCGCGTAGAGAAAAAAGACAAGCTGGGTGTTTGCATGGATACCTGTCATGTATGGGACGGTGGCTATGATATTGTGAATGATCTGGATGGTGTGCTGAATGAGTTTGACCGGGTGATCGGTCTTTCCCGTTTGAAAGCAGTTCATCTTAATGACAGTATGAATGGGCTGGGAAGCCATAAGGACCGCCATGCGAAGATCGGCGAAGGCGAGATCGGACTGGATGCGCTTGTGAAAGTGGTGTGTCATCCGGCATTGGAGGGGATTCCCTTTATTCTGGAGACACCGAATGATGATGAGGGATGGAAAAGAGAAATTGCACTTTTGAGAGAACGATATGCCATGAAAGGAGATTGATTCATGAGAAAGTTTAAATTTTTTCTTTTAGCAATAAGCGGAGCTGCAGTGCTGGTGCTGGGTGGCTGCAAGGAGAAGGAACAGTACGATGAGACTGCATTTCAGGAGGATCTGGAACCACTGACAGGGGATGAGCTGGAAGCTATGGATGAGGACAGTGACGATGAAATGACAATGGTGGACGGAGACGAACTGGAGGCAGCAGGGGATTCGACTGCTTCAGCAGAAAAAGAGAATGAAAACAGTACGGATAGCAGTTCTGCAGATGCAGAAGAAGATACTGCAGGGACGAAGAAGCTGGACGAAAAAGGCACTTATACGGATAAAGATGATATAGCCCAGTATATTTATGAATATGGTCATGTACCATCCAATCTCAGCGCAGAGACTTATGATAATGCAGACAAGATGCTTTCTGTTGAAGATGGAGTTACCTATCAGCAATGTAAACTGGATGCAGACGGCAAAAAGAAAATGATTTTTACTCAGGATGGAAAACGCGTCTATTATACAGAAGATGATGGAGAAACTTTTGAGGAGATCTATTAAAAGAATATTCGGCTAAAATGACAGCCGGGAAACCGATGAGATATAAAAGGTTTCCCGGCTGCTGTTCTGTTTACTGAACCCGATTTTTAAGCTCTTCGCCATTCATGAATGCACGGGCATTTTCCAGTGTTGTCTCGGCGATATTGGTAAGCGCCTCCACTGTGAAAAATCCCTGATGAGAAGTCATTGTCACATTAGGGAAGGACAGAAGACGCTGGATGGTAGAAGTCGGAAGAATGTTGCCGGACATATCTTCGTACACGTAAGCAGATTCCTCTTCATATACATCCAGACCGACTGCAAAAAACTTATGATCGCGGATACCTGCGATCAGATCATCGGTTTTGATCAGACCGCCTCTGGAGGTATTTACAAGAATCACACCATCTTTCATTCTGGAAATAGTATCAGAGTTGATCAGATGCTTTGTTTCCGGTGTCATAGGACAATGCAGACTGATCAGATCACTGCTGGAAAGAAGTTCGTCTAGGGAGACATATTCCAGAAAATCAAGATCCTTATTCGGATACAGGTCGTAAGCGATCACACGCATGCCAAAACCGCGGCAGATCTTTGCCATAGCCTGGCCGATTTTTCCGGTACCGATGATACCGGCTGTTTTCTGATAGAAGTTTACGCCCATAAGACCATTCAGTGCAAAATTATTTTCACGGCATTTGATATAGGCCTTGTGTGTATGACGGTTGGCAGTCAGTGCAAGTGCCATGGCATGCTCTGCGACAGCTTCTGGAGAATAACCCGGGACACGCACGACCTGGATACCACATCTATCCGTTGTTTCCAGATCTACATTGTTATAGCCTGCACAGCGCATCAGGATCAGCTTAACACCCTGACGGTGGAGCTCTTCGATCACCGGTGCACCAAGATCTGCATTTACAAAAGCACAGATAGCATCATAGCCATGTGCAAGAGCAGCAGTCTCTTCGTGAATGTTTGCTTCAATGAATTTGATCTCAATACCTGGATAGGATGGAAGCAGCTTTTCAAAAAATTCCTTATCGTAGTTCTTGGTGTCATAAAATAAAATTCTCATAATAGTTGCTCCTCTCTGGAAATATTATTTTCGGACAAATGATACCATAATGGTATAAATCTGGAAAGGGGCAAAATAGATTTTTTATTCAGCAAGGCTGTAGAGATCGGAATAAAATTCCGGATAGGAGATGTTGACACATTCTCCGTTCTTAATAGTAAGCGGTCCATCGCAGAGAAGTCCGGCAACTGCGAAAGACATGGCAACACGGTGATCCAGGTGGGAATCGATCTCTGCGCCGTGAAGCGGTTTTCCACCGTGAATGATCATACCATCTTCCGTTGCCTGGATATCGACACCCATTCGCTGAAGATTCTCAGTCATAACCTGGATACGGTCAGATTCCTTGACGCGAAGTTCCTTTGCATCCCGGATCACAGTAGTTCCCTCTGCAAAAGCGGCCATAACCGCGATCATCGGAAGCTCATCGATGAGGGTCGGAATGATTGCACCCTCCACAGTGGTTCCGTGCAGGGAAGAGGAACGGATCAGGAGATCAGCAGTAGGCTCACCGTCCGTTGTTTCGTTAAGAAGTGTAATATCAGCGCCCATAGCCTTGCATACGCGGAGAATGCCGTCACGAGTCGGATTGGTTCCTACGTTTTTGAGAAGGATCTCACTGTCTGGAACAAGAAGTCCTGCTGCGATAAAATATGCAGCTGAAGAAATATCTCCCGGAACAAGAACCTCGCGTCCGTAGAGGGATGGATCCGGTCTGACGGAAGCAGTTGTTCCTTCTGATGTTACATCTGCTCCGAAATAATTCAGCATGATCTCTGTATGATTTCTGGAAAGAACCGGCTCTGTTACGCTTGTGATGCCATCAGAATACATTCCGGCAAGAAGAACGCAGGACTTCACCTGAGCGGATGCTACCGGTGAATTATAGTGGATGGCATGAAGCTTTTTCCCGGAGATCCGAAGTGGCGCACAGTCATTTCCGCTCACACTTACGATATCAGCACCCATCTGAGAAAGCGGTGTCATGATTCGTTTCATGGGACGTTTCTGGATGGAAGCATCGCCGGTAAGCTGGGAGAAAAAATCCTGGCCTGCAAGGATACCGGAGATCAGTCGTGTGGTGGTTCCGCTGTTTCCTACGTCAAGAATATCAGAGGGTGCGGTGAGACCGTGGAGCCCTTTTCCGTGCACAAGGATCTCGCCGTTGGTATTCTCGATATCAATGCCCATTTTTTGGAAACAGGAAATGGTGGAGAGACAGTCAGCTCCCTCCAGAAAATTAGTGATGCGTGTGGTTCCCTCGGCAAGAGAGCCGAACATGACTGCACGATGGGAGATGGATTTATCTCCGGGGATGGCAAGAGAACCTCTTAATCGTTTTGCTTTTTTTATTTCCATGATAATACCTGCCTGTAATATTTATTTAACGAATAAACTGCGAAGCAGCTATCCGGTTATGAAATGACGGAAAATAACACCTGTCCGTCCTGGTATAGATCTGTCAGCGCTCGCAGATCTTGTAGTTGCGCTTGCGGAGAAGGATTCTGGCCTGTTCCAGCGCATCATCTGTATAAAATTCAATCTTCAGAACACCATCTTCGAATTCACGGTTATGAATGATACCGATATTTTTGATGCTGACTTTTTCCGTTGCGAGGATCGTTGCGATCGTTGCGATCGCACCGGCCTCATCTGCTACATCAATGAAAAGAACGTAGGAACGTGGAATCAGACTGTTGTCTATGATGTCGATGGAATCACGGTAATCCTTGGAGCTTGCGAACATATCAAAAATATTGTCGGCTTCCTTGTTATCGATGGAGCAGCGGATCTGAATCAGCATACGGATAAATTCATCCAGAACACTGGAGATATTTTTCTGGTTTTCCAGACATATCTGTTCCCACATGATCGGAGAGGAGGATGCGATACGAGTGATATCACGGAACCCTCCTGCTGCGATCATCTTCATATACTGTGCATCATTGTCCAGGAAATTTACGAGGTTGACAAGCGCAGATGCTACGATATGAGGCAGATGGCTGACCCCGGCTGTAATAAAATCGTGTTCTTCGGCAGTGATCACCAGCGGAATGGCACCGAGAGAGGAGATCATTTCGGTAAAATCCGAAATTCTTTCCAGGGGAGCCTCGCCGCCCGGTGTGATAATATAGTAAGCATTTTCCAGAAGGTGATCGCTGGAATTGGAAAAGCCGCTGCGCTCGGAACCGGCCATCGGATGTCCGCCGATGAATTTGCTGTCGAGACCGAGTTCGGTTACCTTTTCATGGATGATACTCTTGACACTTCCTACATCTGTAAGGATACAGTTATCGCCAAGTGAATCCTTGATCTTTTCCATGTATTCTATGTTGAATTCTACGGGTGCACAGAGAAAAATATAATCGCAGTTGCAAAAACGCTCATCTTCGATGTCGCACACGCCGTCTATGATATTACTGCTTACTGCCTCAGCCAGAGCATCCCGGTCTGTATCAAAAGCAAGCAGATGATAATCCGGATGAAATTTGCGGATGGTTCTGGCGATGGAACCGCCGATCAGTCCAAGACCGATAAAACCTATGGTTTTCATATTACTTCAGAGTCCTTTCAGGTTACTTTTTACTTTCGTTCTTTAATAATGTAAATCATTAGTGTGAACTATCTCCCATTGTAAAAGAAAGTACCAAAAAAGTCAATAAATGTATGAAAAGAGATACCAAGGAAAAATACTTGAGAAAACTTAGATTCCGGAAGTATAATGAACAAAAAGAAGAAAGAGGAGATTTTTATTATGAAATACCAGTCAGTAATGGATCTGCACACACATACAGTTGCCAGCGGACATGCCTACTGTTCACTTCGGGAGATGGCAAAGACAGCAGCGGATAAAGGGCTTGAGCTTCTGGGAATTACGGAGCATGCCCCCAAGATGCCGGGAACCTGCCATAAATTTTATTTCAATAATCTGAAGGTCGTTCCCAGAGAATTATACGGAATTCAGCTTCTGCTGGGCTCAGAGGTAAATATTCTGGATGCGGACGGCAGAGTGGATCTGGAGGAAAAAACTCTGAAACAGATGGATGTGGTCGTTGCAAGTCTGCATGTTCCGTGTATCAAATCAGGCAGCAGGCAGGAGAATACCCAGAGCTATATCAATGCCATGAAGAATCCGTATATTAACATCATCGGACATCCGGACGACGGAAGATATGAAGTAGATTATGAGGCACTGGTACAGGGCGCGAAAGAATACGGCAAGGTTCTGGAGCTGAACAATCATTCCATGGAGCCAGACTGTAACCGTGAGAACGCAGTAGAGAATGATACGATCATGCTCAATTACTGCAAAAAATATCAGGTCCCTGTGATCATGGACAGTGATGCACATTTTGATCTTCTGATCGGAGAATTTGACCTGGCAAGAGAGCTTTTGACGAAGCTGGATTTTCCGGAGGAGCTTGTGCTGAATCGGTCGGTGGAGTCTGTAAAAAAATACGTGAACCGGAAGCTATAAATGTTGAAATCATCCTGAGAAACGGTAAATAGCGGAAAATTATAAGAAATCAGATGCTTTTCATATGTACTGCGACGAATTGACGGTTTGTTAAAAAACTTTCTGAAAAAAAGTTGTCAAAATTGAATAAAATACTTGAAATTTGCATGGAAATTTAGTAAAATGTGAACATATTAAACAAGCAAGACAAACAGGGAGGTATTACATATGGACGTTTTCAGAACAGACCGAATCAGAAATGTAGTCCTATTAGGTCATGGTGGCGCAGGCAAGACAACATTGGCTGAGGCAATGGCTTATCTGGCAGGTATGACCAGCAGACTCGGACGTGTTGAGGATGGCAATACTGTCAGCGATTATGACAAGGAAGAAATAAAGAGACATTTTTCCATCACAACTTCTCTGATCCCTGTACCGTGGGATAAGATGAAGGTGAATGTGCTGGATACTCCCGGATACTTCGACTTTGTAGGAGAGGTTGAGGAGGCAGTCAGTGCAGCAGATGCAGCGATCATCGTTGTTTCCGGTAAGGCCGGTGTTCAGGTAGGAACACAGAAGGCATGGAATCTCTGCGAGAAATATAAGCTTCCTCGTATGATCTTTGTCACAGATATGGATGTAGATGATGTCAGCTATCGTGAGGTCGTGGAACAGCTGACAGAGCTCTACGGCAAGAGAATCGCTCCGCTTCATTTCCCGATCCGTGAGGACGGCAAGTTCGTAGGATATGTCAATGTTGTGAAACAGGCTGGAAGAAGATACATTGACAAGGCCGGTAAGGAAGAATGCCCGGTTCCTGATTATCTTACCGAATATCTTGAGAAATATCATGAAACTCTGATGGAGTCTGTTGCAGAGACAAGTGAAGAATTTATGGACCGCTATTTTGAGGGAGATACTTTCTCCGTAGCAGAGGTTTCCGCAGCGATCGCAACGAATGTACAGGACGGAAGCATTGTTCCTGTATGTATGGGATCACCTGTGAACCTTCGCGGCGTATCCAACCTTCTTGATGATATCTGCGGATATTTCCCGAGCCCGAGCGGACGTTCCTGCAACGGTATCGCACAGAAGACCAATGAGATCTTTGAAGCCAACTATGATTTTGCCAAGGCGAAATCTGCTTATGTATTTAAGACCATCGCTGATCCGTTCCTTGGTAAATATTCTCTGATCAAGGTATGCTCCGGTGTTCTGAAATCCGATGATACACTTCTTAATGTAGAGAAGGGAACAGAGGAGCGTGTAAATAAGCTTTATGTTATGGAAGGTTCCAAACCGATCGAAGTTCCGGAGCTTTTTGCAGGTGATATCGGTGCCATTGCCAAGCTTGGCAGCGTGCAGACAGGCGACAGCCTTGCAACTAAGGCGAACCCGATCCTTTATCCGAAGGCAGTTCTTTCCACACCATATACATATAAGAGATTTAAGGCTGTAAAGAAGGGCGATGAAGATAAGATCGCTCAGTCACTTGCCAAGATGATGAGTGAGGACAATACTCTTAAGGTTGTCAATGACAGTGCCAACCGCCAGAGCCTGATTTATGGTATGGGCGACCAGCATCTTGACATCGTAGTAAGCAAGCTGAAAGAACGCTATAAAGTAGATGTTGAACTTTCCAAACCGAAGGTTCCGTTCCGTGAAACGCTTCGTAAAAATTCGGATGTAGAAGGCAAACATAAGAAACAGTCCGGCGGACACGGACAGTACGGCCATGTTAAGATGCGTTTTGAGCCGTCCGGTGATCTGGAAACTCCTTATGTATTTGAGCAGGTTGTTGTCGGCGGTGCAGTTCCGAAGAACTATTTCCCTGCAGTTGAGAAGGGACTTCAGGAATGTGTTCAGAAAGGACCTCTTGCTGCATATCCTGTAGTTGGCGTGAAGGCTACTCTTTATGATGGATCTTATCATCCGGTTGATTCTTCTGAGATGGCATTTAAGATGGCGACAATCCTTGCATTCAAGAAGGGCTTCATGGAAGCTTCTCCTGTACTTCTTGAGCCGATCATCTCCATGAAGGTGATTGTTCCGGATAAATACACAGGTGATGTTATGGGCGATCTCAACAAGAGACGTGGACGTGTTCTGGGAATGAATCCAGATCATGAAGGCAATACCATTATCGAGGCAGATGTTCCATTGCTTGAGATCTATGGATATTCCACAGTGCTCCGTTCCATGACAGGCGGAAGCGGAGATTTCTCCTATGAGTTTGCACGTTATGAACAGGCTCCGAATGATATTCAGGAGAAAGAGATCGCAGCACGTGCAAGTAAGGTCGACGGCGCTGACGAATAAAAAGGTACAGACAATTATCTTATGGGGGTAGGATAAAGAGTTGACAGGCTGCAGCATTTGCTGTAGCCTGTTTTTAACTGAATATATTAAAAGAAAGAGAGAGGATAAAATAATGCTGGTATGTGATTATATCGTAAAACAGATTGACGGAGATTACGCTCATCTTCAGCGCGTGGATCAGACGGAAGAAGAATTGAAGGTCGTTGCAAGAGCACTGCTGCCTGCAGAGATCTATGAGGGCTGTGAGCTTCATTATGAGCTGATGCAGTATTCAATGAAATGATAAGGCTGCAGGATATCGCGGATATGGCAGGGGTCAGTCGTACAACCGTATCCAATGTGATAAATGGAAATACAAAACGGGTTTCGCAGAGTACCATTGACCGGATCACAGCGATCCTGAAGGAGCAGAATTATGTTCCTCACATGGGATCTGTGATGCTTTCCGGACATGGATCAAGGATCATAGGAGTAGTTCTCGGTTTTTCTTTTATCCATGGCATGCAGTCTCTGCAGGATTCATTTGTGGGAGAGATCACCGGAACACTGCAGGTGGAAGCGGAAAACAGAGGCTACTACATTATGCTCATTGGCGGGGAAAAGATCGATAATGTGGTAGATATGGCATCCCGCTGGAATGTGGAAGGTCTTATCATTATAGGATATAACGAAGAACAGTATCACCAGCTTTCCAGAAAGCTGAATAAAAAGATGGTATTGATCGATGCCTATCCGAAAGGTGAATATAGCTTTCAAAATGTAGGAGTAGATGATTATTCCGGAGGATATCAGATCGGGGAATATCTGTATTCCTGTGGATACCACCGGGCGCTTTTTATTGCGGAGACAGAAGAGGACAGTGATTATGCAAGGTGGCTTGGATTTAAACAGGCAATGGAAAGAAATGGCGGCTTCTGCAGTCGTTCCCGTTATGTGGTGGTTCCCCAGGAACCCCGGCTCAGACTGAAAAAATATGAAGAGCTGCTGCCACATTTTCTGGAGACAAAGGCACTGGCATTTTCTTCTGATTACACAGCTGTGGAAGCTATCAATTATTTTACAGACAGAGGAATCAGGATTCCGGATCAGATTTCCATTACCGGCTTTGATGATAATTTTTATGCGCAGATCGTCAGGCCAAAGCTGACCACCATTCATCAGGATGTTCATCAGAAAGCAGTTCTTGCCTTACGGAAGCTGCTTCTTATGGCAGAGGGAAAGGAACCTGCCAAAAAAAATGTAAAAAGCCCTGTCTGGCTTGTAAAGAGAGATTCTGTAAAAGAGTAGCAGGATCTCTTTTTTTATTTTGTGACGACTTTTCCTGGGACATCATCGGGATACGGTGGAAATTCTTTTACCGGACAGTAGTGACTTATTGTTAAAACTGCATAAAAAAAACAGAAAAGTTTGGCAGATATTTAAGTTTCACGAGAAACCTGTTGATTTTAAAGGGCAGATAGGATATGCTGATTTCAGGATCAAACAGAAAAAAGGAGGCCGTTTACCATGAAAAAAAACTGGTGGAAAGAAAGCGTGGTATATCAGATTTATCCGAGAAGTTTTAAGGACAGCAACGGAGACGGAATTGGTGATATTCCCGGAATTATAGAAAAACTGGACTATCTGAAGGAGCTGGGAGTAAATGTTCTCTGGATCTCACCCATGCTGGAATCCCCGCAGGATGACAATGGCTATGATATTTCCGATTACCGCAGGATCTATAATGAATATGGAACCATGGAGGATTATGAAAAGCTTCTTGAGGAAGCACATAAACGTGGCATTAAGATCCTCATGGATCTGGTCGTAAACCATACTTCCGATGAACACAACTGGTTTATTGAAAGCAGGAAGTCCAAAGATAATCCTTACAGGGATTACTATATCTGGCGGAATCCGGTCAATGGAAAAGAACCAAATAACTGGGGAAGCGCATTTGGAGGACCTGCATGGGAGTATGATCCTAAGACAGAGATGTATTACCTTCACCTGTTTTCCAGAAAGCAGCCGGATCTGAACTGGGAAAACGAAAAGGTCCGTCAGGAAGTTTACGATATGATGAATTTCTGGTGTGAAAAAGGAATCGATGGTTTCCGAATGGACGTGATCAGTATGATCTCCAAGGATCAGTCATATCCGGATGGTGAAATGAATGGAGGATTATACGGTGATTTCGGTCCTTACTGCGTCCATGGCCCGAGGATCCATGAGTTTCTCCAGGAAATGAACAGAGAAGTTTTATCCAGATATGATGTGATGACAGTTGGAGAAACCTCTGGTGTGACTATCGAAGAGGCACAGAAATATGCAGGTGAGGACAGAAATGAGCTGAACATGGTGTTCCAGTTTGAGCATGTAGATGGCCAGGGATCAGAACATGGTAAATGGACTACCGAGAAATACGATTTCCGGGAATTTAAAAAGGTTATGATCAAATGGCAGGAAGAGCTTGCTGGAAAAGCATGGAACAGTCTGTTTCTTGGAAATCATGACCAGCCAAGAAGTGTTTCCAGATTTGGAAATGATAATCCTGCATACAGGGAAACTTCAGCCAAGATGCTGGCAACCTGCCTTCATATGATGCAGGGAACTCCTTATGTTTATCAGGGAGAAGAGCTTGGAATGACCAACGCTTATTTTACAGAGCTTAAGGATTACCGGGATATCGAGAGCATTCAGTATTTCCATGAATATACAGAAGCCGGTATTTATACACCGGAATACATGATGAAGTGCCTGATGCTGAGAGGACGTGACAATGCCAGAACACCGATGCAGTGGGAGGATTCCCATCAGGCCGGCTTTACGGAGGGAACGCCATGGATCAGGGTAAACTCCAATTATAAGGAGATCAATGCTAAACAGCAGCTTTTGGATCCGGATTCCATTTTCCACTATTATCAGAAGCTGATCCGTTTAAGAAAAGAAAAACCGGTGATCGTTTACGGCGCTTTTGAGGCACTTTACAGAGATCATGAACAGATTTTTGCGTATACCAGAACACTTGAAGGAGAGAAACTTCTTACAGTCTGCAATTTCAGCGAACATGTGGCAGAAATGGAAATTCCGGAAGAATTTCAGAAAAATGCCAAATGCCTGATCACCAATCTCGGAAGAGAGGATTTTGGGGAGAAAGTGACCCTGAAACCTTATGAGGCATTTGTTCTTTACAGAAATCAGGAGGATGAAAAATGATTAAAAAATATGTATATGGAGAGCCTTTTGAGACTGAGGCACTGACAGAAAAGATTGAAACAGCAGAAGGAAGACCAGAGTATGGAGAAATCTGTACAGATAATGGATTTTCATTTACATATATCATGGATGAAGAGGATATCGTCTACGGACTGGGGGAATCCAACCGTGGCATCAACAAGAGGGGATTCATTTACACCAGTAACTGTACCGATGACCCGGAGCATACAGAGGATAAACATTCCCTGTACGGTGCACATAATCTTATCATTGTGTCAGGAAAAGAAACCTTTGGAATGTTCTTCGACTATCCGGCAGCAATTACCTTTGACATTGGCTATACCAGAATGGATACCATGAAGGTAACCTGCGAAAATGCAGACCTGAAGCTTTATGTGATCGAGGGAGAAAGTCCCTATGATATTGTAAAGCAGTTCCGTCATGTGATCGGAAGAAGCTATATCCCGCCGAAATTTGCCTTTGGATTTGGACAGAGCAGATGGGGCTATACTACAAAAGAAGATTTCAGGAAGGTTGCAGCCGGGTATCGTGAAAATCATATTCCTATTGATATGATCTATATGGATATTGATTATATGCAGTCTTATAAGGACTTTACATTAAACGAAGAGAATTTTCAGGATTTTCCGGAGTTTGTGAAGGAACTGAAGGATCAGGATATCCGTCTGATTCCTATCATTGATGCCGGTGTCAAGGTAGAGCCGGGATACGATGTTTATGAGGAGGGTGTTAAAAACCGTTACTTCTGCCAGAGAGAGGACGGCAGTGATTTTGTGGCTGCTGTATGGCCGGGAGATACCCATTTTCCGGATGTGCTGAACAAAGATGCCAGAAAGTGGTTCGGTGATAAATACCGTTTCCTGATCGAAAAAGGAATCGATGGTTTCTGGAATGATATGAACGAGCCGGCGATCTTCTATTCCACAGAGGGAATGAAAGAGGTTAAAGAGCTTGCCGGGGAATTTGCAAAAGATACGGAGGGAAAGATCCATATCTGGGAGATGCAGGATGCGCTTCGTGGTGCTGCAAATAATCCGGAAGATTATAGGAGATTTTATCATAATGTAGATGGCAAAAAGATCCGCCATGACAAAGTCCATAACCTGTTTGGCTATAATATGACCAGAGCAGCAGGAGAGGCTTTTGAACGGATCGATCCGGAAAAACGTTTTCTGATGTTTTCCAGATCATCCTATATTGGTATGCATCGTTACGGTGGAATCTGGACCGGCGATAATAAATCCTGGTGGGCTCATATCCTTCTGAACCTGAAGATGATGCCGTCTCTGAATATGTGTGGTTTCCTGTATGCAGGAGCAGATCTGGGTGGATTTGGCGCAGATACTACAAGAGAACTGTTGCTTCGTTTCCTTGCACTTGGAGTATTTACACCGCTGATGCGTGATCATACAGCGATCGGTACCAGGGAGCAGGAATGCTATCAGTTTGAAAATGTGGAAGATTTCCGTCATGTGATCGGTGTAAGATATCGTCTTGTTCCATATCTTTACAGTGAGTATATGAAGGCTGCACTGAACGATGATATGTATTTCCGGCCAATGGGCTTTGTTTATCCGGAGGATAAGATTGCCGTACATGTGGAGGATCAGCTGCTGCTTGGAAATGAGATCATGATCGCTCCGGTTTATGAGCAGAATGCAAGAGGTCGTTATGTATATCTTCCGGAGGAGATGAAGTTTGTGAAATTCCTTCCGGACGGAACTATTGCGGAGGAGATCCTGGAAAAAGGTGTACATTATGTGGAAGTGGCGCTGAATGAGATTCCACTGTTTATCAGGAAGGGAAAATGTATTCCTGTTGCAGAAGCTGCGGAATGTGTGGCAGCTCTTGATACAGAAAATATGCAGCTTCTCGGATATGAAGGCGCGGAGTATACCTTATATGAGGACGATGGGGTTCATAAGGATTATGACAAAGAAGAAAATTACCGCGTCCTGAAAAAATAAAATCAGCAAAATGAAATAAAAATTTCTGTGTAACATCATTTACGTTAAACAGTATAAAAAATACAGGATGTGAACAGTTGATAAAAAATAAAGCCGTAAGTATATGTGAAAGTTTCTTAAACATATATCTTACGGCTTTTGTTATTATTACTTTACATAATATAATTTATGTAAAGTAGTCCTGCATTATGTATAAATAATACTTCAGGCAGATCTGTTTTTATACTTCTTCCTCAACCCTGATAACGTTTTTCAGTACAGAGCAGCAGGCCATATCACCGATAACATTGACGCAGGTGGCACCCATATCACAGAGGGTATTGATGCTGATATAAACGCCCAGTACTCCGGCCGGAAGTCCTGCCATTGTAGCAAGTGCTGCGAAGGATGCAATCGCACCGCCTGGAACACCCGGTGTACCGACAGAGAGGAGAACATTTGCCAGAAGGATGATGATCATCAGGGAAACACTTACGTGGATTCTGCAGGCATTGGCAAAGAACATGATCATGAAGGACATCAGAATAGATACGGCATCCATGTTGACGGTAGCTCCCAGAGGAATGGCAATACTGGTGATCTGATTGGATACACCCATTTCTTCTTCCATACACTGCTTGCTTAATGGAATGGTAGCAGAACTTGAGCAGGTTCCGAAAGCGTTTAGTGCCGCCGGCAGGATCGCCTTCAGGAATTTGATCGGGCTCTGTTTGCCTACAAGTTTAACAGAAAGTCCGTATACAACAATGGCAAATCCGAAGAATGCGATATACAGGATAACAAGCTGTGTTGCCAGAGAGATGATAGTCTCAGTTCCATTGGCATCTACAACCGGTACGATCGTACAGAAAACACCGATCGGTGTAAAGTACATGATCGTTGTGATGATCTTCAGGCATACTTCGTTGATGGAATCAATAAGATTCAGAAACGGAGTACCTTTATCGCCGACAGCGATCAGTGTGAAACCGATGATCAACGCGAATACCAGAACCTGCAGCATATTTCCGTTGGCAAATGCGGCAATCGGATTGGATGGGATCAGATTCTTCAGTGTATCAAGAATACTGCTCATCTCTGTTGCCTGGATATCTGCGGTTGCCATTTCGAATTTAACGCCCTCTCCGAGATGAATCAGACGTGGGATGATAAGTCCGCACAGGCTGGCAAGTGCTGTTGTGCACAGAAAATAGATCATGGAAGCTGCCGTGATCTTACCGGTAGTACGGGCATTGCCAATGGAACAGATTCCGATCACGATAGAACAGAATACCATTGGGAAGATCATCATGTTCAGGGCATTCATGTAGATGCTTCCGATCAGGCTGGTCACAGTGAGGACCGGCTCAAATCTTCCTGCCAGAAAAAGTCCTGTGAGAATACCCAGGATCAGTCCTGTAAAGATCGCACCGGTAATATGCTTCCGGTACCAGGAATAAAAAGATTTCATTTGCGTGTTCCCTCCTAAAATAAATGTGTATGATATGTATAATATAGGAAAATACATGCAGGAAATTATACCACGTGAAAAAAAAAGCGTCAACAAAACAGGTCAGGATTGTCGGTTTATGCATATTTCGACGGAAAAGGGCTGTTTTTGGATTTCTGTTTGACAAATACAGCATAAGTAGTTAAAATTAAAAGCAGTGTGTGAAAGCATTAAAGTATTAATACTGAGTAATTTGTCAGGAGGAATAAAAAATGGCTGCACCTTATAACCATAGAGCGATCGAAGCGAAATGGCGTACAAACTGGGAGAAGAAACCGGTAAATGTCAACGATGGCAAGAAACCGAAATATTATTGTCTGGATATGTTCCCGTATCCGTCCGGAAACGGTCTTCATGTAGGACACTGGAGAGGCTATGTAATCTCTGATGTATGGAGCCGTTATAAAATGCTTCAGGGATATTACCTGATCCATCCGATGGGATGGGACGCTTTCGGACTTCCGGCTGAGAACTATGCGATCAAGATGGGAGTTCATCCGGCAGTATCCACAGCAGCGAACATTAAGAATATCAAACGTCAGATCAACGATATCGCAGCAATCTATGACTGGGATATGGAGGTTAACACAACAGATCCGGAATTCTATAAATGGACACAGTGGATCTTTGTAAAAATGTTCAAAGAGGGTCTTGCATATGAGAAAGAGTTTCCGATTAACTGGTGCCCTTCCTGTAAGACAGGTCTTGCAAATGAAGAGGTTGTAAACGGATGCTGCGAGCGTTGTGGTACTCCGGTTACCAAAAAGAACCTCCGTCAGTGGATGCTCCGCATCACAAAATATGCAGACAGACTTTTAAGTGATCTGGACAAGCTGGACTGGCCGGAGAAGGTTAAAAAGATGCAGACAGACTGGATCGGCAAATCCTACGGCGCAGAGGTCGATTTCCCAGTTGAGGGAAGAGAAGAGAAGATCACGGTCTATACAACAAGACCGGATACTCTTCACGGAGCAACATTCATGGTACTTGCACCGGAGCATGCTCTTGCAAAATCTCTTGCAACAGACGAGACAAGAGAGGCTGTAGAGAAATATATCTTTGATGCTTCCATGAAATCCAATGTAGACCGTCTTCAGGATAAAGAGAAGACCGGTGTATTCACAGGTACTTATGCGATCAATCCGCTGAACGGCGAGAAGCTTCCGATCTGGCTTTCCGACTATGTTCTGGCAGATTATGGTACAGGTGCTATCATGTGTGTACCTGCTCATGATGACCGTGACTTTGAGTTCGCAAAGAAATTCGATATTCCGATCATCCAGGTTATCGCAAAAGACGGTAAAGAAATCGAGAATATGACAGAAGCTTACACAGAGGCTGCCGGAACCATGATCAACTCCGGTGAGTGGAACGGAATGGAATCCTCCGTACTGAAGAAGGAAGCACCGCATATCATCGAGAAGCTTGGCATCGGACGTAAGACTGTCAACTACAAACTGAGAGACTGGGTATTCTCCCGTCAGCGTTACTGGGGCGAGCCGATCCCGATCGTACACTGCCCGAAATGCGGTGCTGTACCGGTACCGGAGGATCAGCTTCCGTTAAGACTTCCGGAGGTAGAAAGCTATCAGCCTACAGGAACCGGAGAGTCACCTCTTGCAGCGATTGACGAGTGGGTGAATACCACATGCCCATGCTGTGGCGCTCCTGCAAAACGTGAGACAAACACCATGCCTCAGTGGGCAGGATCTTCCTGGTATTTCCTCCGTTATGTAGATAATAAGAATAATAAAGAACTGGTTTCCAAAGAAAAAGCTGACAAATATCTGCCAGTAGATATGTATATCGGTGGTGTAGAGCATGCTGTTCTTCACCTTCTGTACTCCAGATTCTACACCAAGTTCCTGTATGATATTGGAGCTATTGATTTCGATGAGCCGTTTGTCAAGCTGTTCAACCAGGGTATGATCACAGGTAAAAACGGAATCAAGATGAGTAAATCCAAAGGAAATGTTATTTCACCGGATGATCTTGTAAATGATTACGGATGTGATTCCTTACGTATGTATGAGCTGTTCGTAGGACCGCCGGAACTGGATGCAGAGTGGGATGACAGAGGAATCGATGGTGTATCCAGATTCCTGAAGCGTTTCTGGACACTGGCTCTTGACAGCATTGAGAAGGATATCCCGGCTACCAAGGAGATGGAGAAGACCCGTCATAAGATGGTATATGATATCACCAGCAGACTTGAGGCCTTCAGCCTGAATACCGTAGTGTCCGGATTTATGGAATACACAAACAAGTTGCTCGCTATCGCAAAGCAGAACGACGGTGCTGTTGATAAAGAGACTATCGAGACAGCTACCATTCTTCTTGCTCCGTTTGTTCCGCATATTGCAGAGGAGATATGGGAGAAGCTTGGACATGAGGATTCCATTTTCCATGCACAGTGGCCGGCTCACGATGAGGAGCTTATGAAGGATGATGAGATCGAGGTTCCGGTTCAGATCAACGGCAAGACCAAGGCTGTTATCAGTATTCCGGCAGAGATCTCCAAGGAGGACGCAATTGCAGAAGGAAAGAAGGCAGTTGCAGATAAGATCTCCGGAAATATCGTCAAAGAAATCTATGTACCGAAGAAGATCATCAATATCGTAGTAAAGAAATAAGATAAAAAAACACCCGAAGCAGGGCGGAAGATATTTCTGCCTCTGCCAGGGTGTTTTTTTGATAAATATCATGAAATCAGTAAGTGTGCACAAAAATAACAAATGTTATTTAGATGAAATGCCAATAATATTTAGGCATTTTAGTAGATTTGCCTAAATTTTGGTCATACCAATTATATTGTCTATTGTTATTCAAATGGAAAAAACGTACAGTAACACCATGAGTCAGGCAAAGACAGTAAGAAAGCTTTGTTACTCGAAATGCAGTGTGACGGAATGAAGATGTCCGTTTAGCTGGATTGCATATCTACATTGAGAGAAATAAGGAGAGAGACAGTATGAGCGCAATGAACACACTTAAGAAATTCGGACTGGAACAGGCATTCAACTATGTTTATAAAGATCCGGATAAGAATTTTATTAAGATCATGGACTGGGCAGATAAATTTTCCGGTGGTGGATTCCCTACACAAAGAGCAATGATCCGCGAAGCCATTTCTGATCCAGAACATCCATATTATCCGTTTATTCATAGATTGGTAACTGACATTGATCCGCATGTTATGAAAACTCTGGCTGCAAATTTCTTTATCAATGCGAATCTTGCAGGCTGGAAGAAACAGGATGAATGCCGTGAGAAATATGGCTGTAATATCCCGTGGGCAATCCTTCTTGATCCAACAAGTGCATGTAATCTGCACTGTACAGGATGCTGGGCAGCAGAGTATGGAAACAAGCTGAACCTCACCTACGATGAGATCGACGACATCATCCGCCAGGGTAAGGAGCTTGGCGTTTATATGTATATTTACACAGGCGGAGAGCCACTTGTAAGAAAAAAAGATCTGATCCGTCTTTGCGAGAAACATAATGACTGTATTTTCCTTTCCTTCACAAATGCAACATTGATCGATGAGGATTTTGCAAATGATATGCTTCGGGTAGGAAACTTTGTTCCTGCAATTTCACTGGAAGGATTTGAGACTGCAACAGATGGCAGAAGAGGAAATGGTGTATACCAGAAGGTTATCAAAGCCATCAATCTTCTCAGAGAGAAGAAGCTTGTATTTGGCATCTCCGCATGTTATACAAGCGCAAATTTCGAGTCCATCACATCAGAGGCATTTTACGACAGCCTGATTGATCTTGGAGCATATTTTATCTGGTATTTCCATTATATGCCGGTTGGAAATGATGCTGCACCGGAGCTGCTCCCTACACCTGAACAGAGAAGAGAAACCTATGAGCGCATCCGTAAATACCGTGCAACAAAGCCGTTATTTGCCATGGATTTCCAGAATGATGCAGAGTTTGTGGGAGGATGCATTGCCGGTGGACGCCGCTATCTTCATATCAATGCAAATGGTGATATCGATCCATGTGTATTTATCCATTATTCTGACTCCAACATCCGTGAGAAAACACTTCTGGAAGCACTGCAGTCTCCGATGATGATGGCATATCATGACGGACAGCCGTTTAATGACAATATGTACCGCCCATGCCCGATGCTTGAAAATCCGCAGAAGCTGAGAGAAATGGTAGAGAAATCCGGAGCACATTCCACAGATCTTCAGTCACCGGAGAGTGCAGAGCATCTCTGCGCGAAATGTGATCGGTATGCTGAAAACTGGAAGCCGGTAGCAGAGGAAATGTGGAAGGAAGACCAGGAGAGAAAGGCAGCGAAGAAAGGCTGCTGATCCTGAAACTTAAAAAAGCAGAACTTATGAAAGAGCACGGTACCGGAAACAGGTGCCGGTGCTCTTTTTTTGAAAACGGAGTGATCAAACCATGAAAAAAATGATTGATAACATCAGAAAATATCTGTCGGTGGTGTTCATTCTTGTGCTGCTTCTTTTCTGCATCCGCTATAAGAAAGATCTGTCTGTGGAAAAGATCCTGCGCTATACTCCGAAGGAACCTGTTAAGGCAGCATTACTTATGCTTGTGTTTTACGCCGTGAAAAGTGTTTCTTTTGTATTCCCTATTGCAGTTCTGCAACTGGCTGTAGGACATCTGTTTTCTACAGGAACTGCACTTCTGGTGAACTTTCTGGGAAGAGCAGTTACACTGGCACTTCCTTACTGGATGGGACGTTTTTCCGGCTCTGCCAAGGTAGAGAATCTTACTTCCAAATATCCGAAGCTGAAAACAGTGGTGGATTACCAGAATGGAAATCCTCTGTATATCTCTTATTTTATGAGAACGTTGAATTTTTTGCCCGGGGATGCAGTGAGCCTGTTTCTGGGTGCGGTAAAGATCCCATTTGGAGTATATATGTTGGGTGGAATGCTGGGAACACTTCCGGGAGTTATCCTTGCCACGATATTTGGAGCAAATATCAAGAATCCCGGATCACCGGCATTTTGGCTTTCCGCGGTGCTTCTTGTGATGATCAGTGTATTTTCGATCCTGATACACAGGCATATTTCCCGGAAGAAAAAATGACAGTGATTTCTCTTACTTCTTTTACTGAGAATAAAAATGTAGTATAATGCAGTCAGTAAAGAAAAGAAGGGAAAGAACATGGGGATAGATCATAACAAAAGATTAAAGGAGCATTTATATTATTACAGTGCAAGAATCAGCCGGGATATGTCAAATCTGATCAAGTGGCTGGTTCTTGCTGTTGTTACAGGATGTATCGTAGGGGCAGCCAGTACACTGTTTTCTTTTACACTGAAGACAGTAACCGGTTACCGGAGGGTTCATGAATGGATTTTTCTTTTACTGCCGTTATCCGGACTTATTATTGTATTTCTGTATGAGAAGCTTGGAAAAGAGGATGGAGGGACCAATCAGGTTCTTTCTACTGTGCGTTCCAGAGACGACGTGCCGATCCTTTCTGCACCACTGATCTTTATCACAACGGCACTGACTCATCTTACCGGTGGTTCCGCAGGACGTGAGGGGGCCGCGATCCAGCTTGGAGGAAGTATTGCCAATCAGCTTGGAAGGTGGATCCATCTGGACGAGGAGGACCGACATGTAATTGTCATGTGTGGCATGAGCGCGGCGTTTTCAGCGTTGTTTGGAACACCGATGGCAGCGGCAGTTTTTGCGCTGGAGGTGGTCAGCGTGGGTGTGATGTATTATGCGGCACTGATGCCATGTATGATCGCATCGCTGGTTGCCTCCGGATTTGCAGCAGGAATGGGTATTACACCGGAGAGCTTTCACGTGACGGATATTCCTGCACTTACTATAGAAAGTGGACTAAAAATGGGCGTTGTGGCACTTGGATGCGCAGTTGTCAGTATTGTATTCTGTATTGCACTAAATGGAGCTGCAGGCTTGTATGCCAAATGGTTTAAAAATAAATATGTTCGCGTGGTGGCTGGAGCATGTCTGGTCATTGCGGTCACCTTTATGCTTAGAACAAATGAATATATGGGAGCAGGTGCAGAGCTTATCGAGAAAGCGGTGGAAAACGGACAGGCGGATACTTTCGCCTTTTTCTGGAAAATGGTGCTTACTGCACTGACTATGCGTGCAGGATTCCGTGGGGGAGAGATCGTACCTTCTTTCTGCATCGGAGCCACCTTTGGCTGTGTGATGGGTAATCTTATGGGAATTTCTCCGTCAATCTGTGCAGCCTGTGGAATGGCAGCAGTTTTCTGCGGTGTAACCAACTGTCCGATCACTTCGATCCTGATTGCTTTTGAAATGTTTGGATTTAAAGGGGTATCTTTCTATCTGATCGCAGTATCTATCAGCTATGCTGCATCGGGATATTATGGCCTTTATAAGGATCAGACCATTGTGTACTCCAAATATAAAGCAAAATATGTGAACCGGCACACCAGGTTCTGATATAGGGCGAAATTTGAAGGGTGTGTGTATACAGGTGTAATATCTTATGGAAAACCGCATGGAAATGGCAGGAAAATAATCTGGACATTCACGGAAATCTGATGTAATATATTAAACGTTAGTATTTACAGAAAGGCAGATTTTGAGGTATGGAAGAGAAGATTCTTGATTTTATCATGGAGTATGCACAGGAGAATGAGGGAGTCCCATTTCAGGTGATTGAGGAAAATTTTAATATCGTTATGGATGATAAGCTGAAAGACATCATCAGTGATGTGATCTGGGACAGAGATAATGTTTCTGACGTGATCATGGAAAATGACCGTTATGTGATCACCTGTTTTGAAGATTAATACAGGGATAGCTGTGACCGTTACGGTAATGGAATTAAGAAATCTGATATGAGGAGAATGCATATAAGGCATTCTCCTTTTTTCATCAATCTGTTAAAAAAATCCAAAAGAATTGAAGTTCCCCAAAAAGAATGATATCCTAAAGAAAAACAGATGGGGTGGTTGAAATGAACAGCAAATATGAGATCAACACAAAAGAAAACCGGGAGTTCCTGAAAGCATCCTGTGAGGATCTTTTGAATTTTGGACATCGGTTTCCTTCACCGAATGGAGGTTCCTATTATCTGGGGGATGACGGAACACCATGGAAGGACAGAAACCGGGAAACCTGGATCACCTGCCGCATGGCACATGTATACAGTCTGGGGCTGATGCTTGGACATGAAGGAAGCGGAGAACTTGTGGATGCGGCGCTGAAAGGCCTTAGGGGAGAGCTTCACGATGAAAAAAACGGCGGCTGGTATGCAGGTGTGACACAGGAGGGTGGCATTGTTCCCAATAAACAGTGTTATGCACATGCCTTTGTGATCCTGGCTGCATCTTCCGCACTGACAGCCGGAAGACCTGGGGCGAAAGAGCTCCTTGAAGAGGCATTGGCTGTTTATGACCGACATTTCTGGAATGAAGAGGAAGGGCTGGCCTGTGATACCTGGAATACGGAATTTACTGTGTTGGATGATTACCGTGGATTAAATGCCAATATGCATACGGTAGAAGCTTTTCTGGCAGCAGGAGATGTCACCGGAGATAAAAAATATCACATTCGTGCAGGCAGGATCATTGATCATGTGATCCAGTGGGCGGAAGATAACTCCTGGAGGATTCCGGAACATTTTACTAAGGAATGGGTGGCAGATCTTGACTGCAACTATGACCGCCCGGATGATCCGTTCAAGCCATATGGTGCAACACCGGGACATGGAATCGAGTGGGCAAGGCTGATCACACAGTGGGCACTTGCAAACTGTGGGGAAGAGAAAGAAAAACTGGAAAAATATCTCCAGGCAGCAGAGAAACTTTACACAACAGCAATAAAAGATGGCTGGAATGCTGATGGTGCACCGGGCATTGTATATACGACAGACTGGAATGGCAAACCGGTGGTACATGACCGTATGCACTGGACACTTGCAGAAGCTATCAATACTTCGGCAGTTCTTTATCAGGTGACCGGTAAGGAGAAGTATGCGAAAGATTATGCTGAGTTTATGAAGTACCTGGATGAAGTGGTCATGGATCACGAAAACGGTTCCTGGTTCCACCAGCTGGATGAGAAAAATCATCTGAAAGGAACTGTATGGCCGGGAAAATCCGATCTGTATCATGCGTTGCAGTCCACACTGATCCCGTATCATAAAGCAGATACGTCTATTGCACCGGCAGTGAAGAAAAATCTGGAAATATAACTGAATAACTATAAGGCAGATATTCGGTTATAAATAAGCAGTGAATGCAGATTAAGAATATCTGTTTTATTAACTGTTTGCAAAATAAAAACCTTCCTGTATCTGAAGAGCTTTCTCATAACAGATAATTACAGATTAAAGAAATATATCTGCATTATCTTGGAAATGCATCAGACGCAGGAAGGTTTTTTAAGACATAAAAATCTTAACTTTTTTTACTCCGTAACCTCCTTCAGATCTGAAATATCCGGAGAAGCCATAAGAGAATAGTTGGTATAATAAACGACGAAACCAGGTTTGGCACCGGCAGGTTTTTTTACATGCTTTTTCTGGATGTAGTCGATTTCTACCTTGGGGGCAGAATGACCTTTGGAGTACCAGGCTGCCAGACGCCCTGCCTCCTCAAAGGTACGGTCCGGAAGCTCACCGTCTTTGGTGCGGACGATCACATGGGAGCCGGCCATCTTTTTGGCATGGAACCACCAGTCATTTCCGGTTGCGAATTTGAACGTAAGTTCATCATTCTGGAAATTGTTTTTTCCCACATAGATATCAAAACCATCGCTGGATATGTAGTGCAGAGGCTTTGATTTTGGCTGGGCTTTCTGGCCTTTTTTATTGGTGTAATGGCGTTTGATGTAGCCATACTCGGTGAGCTCTTCCTTGATCTGGGAAAGATCACTCTCGGATCTTGCAATATCCAGGGCATTGGAAATGGATTCCAGATGGGAGATCTCGCTTTCGGTATCTGCGATCTGTTCAGTGACCGCTTCCTCCGTACGTTTCAGTTTTCCGTATTTGTCAAAATATTTCTTGGAATTCTGTGCAGGCGTGAGGGTAGGATCAAGTGGAACCGTGATCTCCTCATTTGTATAATAATTCAGTGCCTTAAAGGATTTGCAGCCTTCCTCAAGACCATATCCGTAGGTGTTGATCAGTTCGCCATAGACCTTGAACTTGTCTTTTTTTGCAGTGTCACTGAGCTGTTTCTTCTGGATGTTATATTTTTTGCGGTTACGTTCCAGAGCAGTCTGTACTACACGCCGGAGATCCGCAGATTTCTGATGAATCCTTGTGAGGAGACTCTTGGTTGCATAGTAAGTCTCCAGCATGGTGGAAACGCTGTCAAAGATCTCACTGTGATATTCGCTGCCAAACTGCTGATAAGGAAAGACACCATATTCTACAGGTTCTTCTCCCCGGTAAACGATATTTGGAGTAAAGTCTCTGTTCTCGACCTGTTCCATCAGTCTGAGGAAGGTATGGTACAGATGCATGCAGGCTGTATCGTCCAGAGACTGTGCCGCATCACTTCCGTCAATGGATGCACGGTAACAGATCTCCTCAGCCATTACAGGGCTGATACCTGTAAGGGAAGTATAAAGCGCCTTGGAAATATTCATAGGCTTTTTACAGATGTGTTCGATAAATCCTTCTTCGGAAACAGTAAGGGGATTTTCTTTATCCCGGGTATTGGGGATGAAATATTCTCTTCCCGGAAGAACCTCACGCACAGAACTCATATGAGAAGATACGTGCTTGATGCTGTCCAGGATCATGCCTTTCTCATCGCAGAAGATGATATTGCTGTGCTTGCCCATCAATTCCATGATCAGACGTTTTCTGCAGGGGTCGCCCAGCTCATTGAGATGTTCCAGCTCAAATTCCACGACTCGTTCCATGCCAGGCTGTTTCACATCCAGGATCCGGGCACTTCCGATGTGCTTACGCAGAAGCATACAGAAATTAGGGGCTGTTAAGGGACTGATGCGGTTTTTATCTGTAAAATAGATCAGAGGAAGAGAAGCACTGGCGCTTAAAAGAAGTCTGCGCTGTCCGTTTGTGCCTTTTCCGGTGATCAGAAGTTCGTCGTTCTCCGGCTGGGCGATCTTGTTGATACGTCCGCCTTTTAAATTATCATCAATCTCTGCTACAAGAGCAGCGACTGTAATTCCGTCAAATGCCATGATTTTTACCTCCATTTCAACATTCATCATTATAACAGCAAAAAAAGAGTTTGACTAGGGTTTTGGAATGAACTATAATAAATCCGTATGCAAACATTGGCTGTAGATTATATGCAGCTGATAAACTTAAGAGGCAGTACTGGAGGATAACATGATAAAAAGTATGACCGGCTTCGGCAGAGCAGAAGCAGTTTCCAAAGAGCATAAGGTTTCTGTTGAGCTGAAATCCGTCAATCACAGATATCTGGATCTGAATATCAAGATGCCCAAGAGACTGAGCTATTTTGAGGGAGAGATCCGAAATGTGATGAAGACGTATATCCGCCGCGGTAAGGTAGATGTATTCATTACTTACGAAGATTATACAATGGGCGGAATGGCTCTGAAATATAATGCAGAGCTTGCCAGAGAATATCTGGGATACCTGAATCAGATGAGTGAGGAACTGGGAATCGAGAATGATATCCGTACTTCCACACTTTCCAGATATCCGGATGTATTTACTATGGAGGAGCAGGCACCGGATGAGGAAGAACTTTGGAGCTTTCTGGAGGGACCGCTTCACGAGGCATGCCGCAGATTCGTAGAGACCCGTGAGCGGGAGGGCGCGAATCTGAAGAGAGATCTTCTTGAGAAGCTGGATGGTCTTGAGGCGAAAGTCGATGTTGTGGAGAAACGTTCTCCTGAAGTCGTGAAGGCTTACAGAGAGAAGCTGGAGGCCAAGATGCACGAGCTTCTGGAGGATACCCAGATTGATGATTCAAGAATTGCCGCAGAGGTGATACTTTTTTCAGATAAGATCTGCAACGATGAGGAAACGGTACGTCTTCGAAGTCACATTCACGGAATGCGAAAGATTCTGGAGGAGAATGAGGGCGTAGGACGTAAGCTGGATTTTATGGCGCAGGAAATGAACCGTGAAGCGAACACGATCCTGTCAAAATCCAACGACCTGACTGTATCCAATGCGGCGATCGATCTGAAAACAGAGATCGAGAAGATCCGGGAGCAGATCCAGAATATTGAGTAATGATCCGGAGATAAATATACTGGCAGAAAAGGAGGGCGGAAATGGCGAAGCTTATTAATGTAGGATTTGGAAACGCTGTCAATTCAGGTAAGATCGTGGCAGTGGTAAGTCCGGATGCTGCTCCTGTGAAGCGTATGATACAGAGTGTTAAGGGAACACGTACACTTATTGATGCAACGCAGGGAAGAAAAACAAAAGCAGTGATCGTTACTTCAGATGATCATCTTGTCCTTTCCGCACTGCAGCCGGAAACGATCGCGAAGAGATTTGCGGAGGCATATCCCGGAGAGGAAGACAGGGAGGATGGAAATGAGTAAGGGAATTTTAGTTGTTGTTTCGGGCTTTTCCGGCGCAGGAAAAGGCACGGTTATGAAACGGCTGATGGAGAAATATGACAATTATGCATTATCCGTTTCTGTTACGACCAGAAATCCGAGACCAGGCGAAGAGGACGGGAAGGATTACTTTTTCCGCACAAAAGAAGAATTTGAGCAGCTGATCCGGGAGGACGGACTGATTGAGTATGCACAGTACGTGGAGAATTATTATGGTACTCCCCGCAAATATGTAGAAGAGCAGCTGGCAGCAGGCAAGGATGTGATCCTTGAAATTGAGATTCAGGGTGCCATGAAAATCCGTGAGAAATTCCCGGATACACTGCTTGTATTTGTATGTCCGCCATCTATGGATGAGCTTAAGAGACGTCTTGTAGGCCGCGGAACCGAAACAGAAGAGGTGATCAATGGCCGTCTTAAGAGAGCTGTTGAGGAATCCAAAGGTATGGAAAAATATGACTATCTTCTGATCAATGACGATCTGGAGGAATGTGTCGATACACTTCATGAGACGATCCGGTGTGAGCGTATGCGCGCATCCAGAAATCATGATTTTGTATCTGAGATTCAGAAAGAAGCAGAAGCTTTTTTATAAAAACTATTTAATAAGTTAAATACGGCCCTGCCGTTACAGAAGGGAGAAAAATATATGATACATCCATCTTATTCAGAATTAATTGAGGCTATCAACACAAACAACGAGGACGACGATGAGGCTCTCGTGCTGAACAGCCGTTATTCTCTTGTACTTGCAGCAAGCAAGCGTGCACGTCAGCTGATCGCAGGAGCAGAGCCGCTGGTACCGGGCGCAGCAGGCAAGAAGCCACTTTCCGTTGCAATTGATGAGCTCTATAAGGGTAAGGTTAAGATCCTTCCGGGTCAGGAAGAAGAGGAAGAGATCGAAGCTCTGGAAGCGGAGAAAGAAGCTCTTGAGGCAGCAGAGGGCGCTGAGACTGAGACAGCAGAAGCAGCTCAGCCGGAAGCGGAGTAATCTATGAAGATATTATTCATCTCTCTTGGCTGTGATAAGAACTTGGCAGATTCTGAGGAGATGCTGGGACTTCTTACAGCCAGAGGACATGAGATCGTAGATGATGAGACACTGGCAGATGCCATTGTGATCAATACCTGCTGTTTTATCAAGGATGCCAAGGAAGAGAGTGTGGAGACCATTCTTGAGATGGCAGAGTATAAGAAATCAGGAAGCTGTCACGCACTGGTCGTGACAGGCTGTATGGCGCAGCGTTACCAGAAAGAGATTATCGAAGAAGTTCCGGAGGTAGATGCTGTTCTCGGAACCACCTCCTATGGAGACATCGTAAAAGCTCTGGAGGAAGCTGTGGCAGGCAATCATTTCGAAGAATTCCGTGATATCGATTATCTTCCTGACACAGGAAGCAAACGTGTTCTTACAACAGGAGGACATTTCGGATACCTGAAGATCGCAGAAGGCTGTGATAAGCACTGCACCTACTGTATCATCCCGAAGCTTCGCGGAAAATTCCGCAGCGTTCCTATGGAGCGTCTGATCGCTCAGGCAGAGGATATGGCAGAGCAGGGTGTGAAAGAGCTGATCCTGGTAGCACAGGAAACAACCGTATATGGCAAAGATCTCTATGGCAAAAAATCTCTTCACATTCTCCTTAAGAAACTCTGTGAGATCAAAGGAATCCGCTGGATCCGTGTTCTCTACTGTTATCCGGAGGAGATCTACGATGAGCTGATCGAGACGATCCGCGATGAGAAAAAGATCTGCCATTATCTGGACATTCCGATCCAGCATGCGTCTGACCGTATTCTTAAGAGAATGGGACGCCGCACATCTAAACAGGAACTGATCGATATCGTCGGTAAACTCCGCAAAGAGATTCCGGATATCGTTCTCCGTACAACTCTGATCACAGGTTTCCCGGGAGAGACAGAGGAAGACCATGAAGAGCTGAAAGAATTTGTGGACGAGATGGAATTTGATCGGCTTGGGGTTTTCACCTATTCTCCGGAGGAGAATACTCCGGCAGCAGAGATGGCAGACCAGGTTCCTGAGGAAGTGAAGGAAGAGCGCAGAGATGAGCTGATGGAGCTTCAGCAGGAGATTTCCTACGATAAGGGACAGGACCGCATCGGACAGGAGCTTCTTGTGATGATCGAAGGAAAGGTTGCTGACGAAAGTGCATACATCGGACGTACCTATGGGGATGCGCCGAAGGTTGACGGATACATTTTTGTGCAGACTGGTGAGCTGCTTATGACAGGTGATTTTGCAAAGGTACGTGTGACGGGCGCGCTGGAGTATGATTTGATAGGAGTGCTGAGCGATGAATACACCGAATAAACTGACAGTTGCAAGAATGATACTTGTACCGTTTCTTGTAGTTTTTATGCTGACAGGCTGGGGCGGAGATGCCAACCGCTGGATCTGTCTTGCAATTTTTATCGTGGCAAGTGTAACAGACTGGTTTGACGGTCACCTTGCCAGAAAATATAACCTGATAACAAACTTTGGAAAATTTATGGACCCTCTGGCAGATAAGCTTCTTGTATGTTCTGCCATGATCTGTATGATCGAGACCGGCAAGCTTCCGGCCTGGGTTGTGATCATCATTATCGGACGTGAGTTTATCATCAGTGGTTTCCGTCTGATTGCAGCCGAGAACGGAATCGTCATTGCCGCAAACTACTGGGGAAAATTCAAAACCGTTTCCCAGATGATCATGATCATACTTCTGATGCTGGATTTTGGAGGTATTTTTACAGTGCTGACACAGATCTTCATCTGGCTGTCTGTTGCACTGACCATTATTTCTCTGCTGACTTACATTATGCAGAACCGTAAAGTACTTTCCATGCAGGAATAGGAATCAGAACGAAGAAGGGAGTTTCTATGACGAAAAAGCAGATACCTGCCAAAGCTTCGAAGAAAGCTCTGGCAAAAGATAAAAACGGAACTCTGGAGGAGACTGTTGTAACGCTCCTGAAAAAAAAGAAACTTCAGCTGTCTCTGGCGGAATCTCTTACAGGCGGTATGATCGCCCAGAGAATTGTCAATGTAGCCGGTGCTTCGGAAGTGTTTGGCTACGGCTTTGTTACCTACAGCAATAAATCCAAGCATAAATGTCTGGGCGTTAAGAAGTCCACACTGAAAGAACAGGGTGCGGTTTCTGCCAAATGTGCAAAACAGATGGCAAAGGGAGCCTGCAAGGCATCCGGAGCTGACATCAGCGTTTCTGTAACAGGACTTGCAGGGCCAGGCGGCGGAACAGAGGAGACACCGGTTGGAACAGTATTTATGGGATGCTGTTATCAGGGAAAAACCATTGCAAAGGAGTTTCATTTTACCGGAGACCGCCTTCAGATCCGGGAGCAGACTGCAGAACATGCGCTGATGCTGCTTCGCGACTGCATGGTCAAAGGAATTCCCAGTAAATAAAATATATATTTCTGGATTATAATATTCCGGGAAACACATATTTAAATAAGAGACTGACTTTTGAATTGTCTGATTTTTTATGGGCTTTATCAAAAGTTAGTCTCTTTTTATTTTTACTTGGCAAACATATACCCCTATAGGTATAATGAGGCCATAGGAGGCGAATATATAATGAAAGAATTAATGAAGAAATGGAAAGGCGCTTTGGAATCTGGTGGAATGAAGAGAGATATCGTGTTTCTTGTGATATCCGGAATCTCTTTATTATTAAGTATTTTTGATGTGGTACCACTACCGTTTGATATTGCATGGGTGTCCATTCTTCTTTGTGGAATTCCGATTGTCCTGGAAGCGCTGATCGGACTTGTAACAGAATTTGATATAAAAGCAGATGTCCTGGTTTCGCTGGCCTTGATCGCTTCTGTTCTGATCGGAGAAGATTTTGCCGCAGGAGAAGTGGCCTTTATCATGCAGCTGGGTGGACTTCTGGAGGAAATCACTGTTGCCAGAGCCAGGGCTGGAATTGAAAAACTGATTCATCTGACACCTCAGACAGCAAGGATCGTGGAGGGAGAACGTGAAGAGATAATCCCGGCGGAGGAAGTAGAAATCGGGCAGATATTGAGAATTCTTCCGGGAGAAACAATTCCTGTAGATGGTACGATACTTACAGGACAGACATCAGTAAATCAGGCAGTAATGACAGGGGAATCGCTTCCTGTAGATAAAACTGTGGGGGATGAGGTTGCTTCCGGAACAATAAATCAGTTTGGAACGTTTGAAATGCGGGCAATAAAAGTTGGAGAGGATAGCTCTATTCAGCGGATGATCCGTCTGGTACAATCAGCAGATGCCGGAAAAGCAAAAATTGTAGGACTGGCTGACCGATGGGCAACCTGGATCGTGGTGATCGCGCTAACAGCAGCTGTACTGACATGGATTCTGTCCGGAGAGATCATTCGTGCAGTGACGATTCTTGTAGTTTTTTGTCCGTGTGCGCTTGTGCTTGCCACACCGACTGCGATCATGGCAGCTATTGGGAATGCTGCGAAGCATGGAATCCTGGTGCGGGAAGGGGATGCACTGGAACGTCTGGCAGAAGTATCCAGGATTACTTTTGATAAAACGGGAACTCTGACACATGGAACTCCGAAGGTAATAGAGGTAAGAAGTATCCTGCCTGAATATCCAGAAGAGAAATTGTTTGCAATATGTGCTGCAGCAGAAAGCATGTCGGAACATCCGCTTGGAAAAGCTGTGGTGAACTGCTATAAGGAAAAACACAATGAGAAATTACTGACATGCGAAAGCTTTAAGATGGTTTTGGGGAGAGGTTTATTTTGCCAGGTGGAAGATAAACTGATTTATGCCGGAAATGAATCCATGATGCGGGAAGAAGATATAGTTATTCCTGAATATATAAAGCCTGAAGTTGAAAAACAGCTGAACCGTGGCTGTACCGTGATCTATATAGCGCTGAATTATCAGTTTGCCGGATACCTGGCATTGTCAGATACGATCCGAAAAGAAAGTATATCCATGCTGAAAAAGCTGAAAGCTTTGCAGGTGAAACCTGTTCTTCTTACAGGTGATAACGGAAATGCAGCTACAGCTATTGCAGGGCAGCTTGATATTCATGAAGTACATTCTAATTGTATGCCAGAAGATAAACTGGACTGGATTGTAAGATATCAGAAACAGAATGAAAAAGTATGCATGATAGGAGATGGTGTCAATGATGCACCCGCACTGAAAAAGGCAGATGTGGGAATCGCTATGGGAAAATTGGGAAGCGATATTGCAGTAGATGCCGCAGACATTGCACTGATCGATGATGAGGTAAAAGAGCTTCCACATCTGATTGCATTGTCCAAAAGGATGATGATCACGATTAAGTGTAATCTTGTATTTTCCCTTAGTCTGAATTTCCTTGCAATCATTCTTGCGATTACCGGAGTTTTGAATCCTGTTGTCGGCGCATTGGTGCATAATGCGGGTTCTGTTCTGGTTATTATCAATTCAGCCATGCTTCTGAAATGGAAAAAAGATATTTCTACAGAATCAGGAAACAGCGACAGAATGGACAGAAGCAGTAATTCGCCGGTCCAGATATTAAAAAATTAATTTCACAGTGTATTAAGGAAAACGGTTGTCATTGTCCTGGCAATCGTTTTTTATTCTTCAATGGAATGAAAAAATGTGTTATGATAAGTTCAGGTTTATACATGAACATTTTGTTATTGAAAGGCAGGAAAGATAAATGAAACAGGAAGATGTGATCCAGGATGTCCAGAAGAAACTTTTTGAACTGCAGGATCCGGGGTACAGAGATTTTCATGCAAAGCTGCTGCCAACGGTGGATAAGGAAAGGCTTATCGGCGTCCGTACACCAGTGCTGCGTACATTTGTAAAAAAATTTGGAAAAACTGAGGAAGCTATAGTATTTCTTAAGGCACTTCCACATCAATACTATGAGGAAAATAATCTTCACGGGCTTCTTCTGGAACAGATCCGGGATTATGACCGGTGCATGGAGGAAATAGAACGTTTTCTTCCGTTTATTGATAACTGGGCAACCTGTGATATGCTCGCTCTGCGGGTGGTCAAAAAGCACCTGGATATCTTTATAAACGAAATTTATCGCTGGATAGGATCAGACAGGACTTATACGATCCGTTTTGGAATCAGCATGCTGATGAAATATTATCTGGAGGATGAATTCCGGATGGAATATCCAAAAAAGGTTGCACAAATTCATTCAGAGGAATACTACGTAAATATGATGCGTGCCTGGTACTTTGCCACAGCCCTGGCGAAGCAGTATGATCGAATTCTGCCGTTTCTGGAAGAGAGGCGCTTGGATACCTGGACACATAATAAAACTATTCAGAAAGCCATTGAGAGCTATCGTATCACACCAGAGCAGAAGGAATATCTCCGCACCCTGAAGATACGGAAATAACGGGGAGGAAAAAGAAATGAAAGTTTTGGAAATTGTTTTGCCGGTACTGGTCATGATCATTCTTGGAATTCTATGCCGGAAATGTAAGATCCTGAATCAAAATGGTATTGACAACATGAAAACACTGGTCACGAATATCATGCTTCCAGTGGCAATCTTTCATGCTCTGGCCACAGCGCAATACAGCGGAAAGATCGGAATGCTGGTGGCAATCATGCTTGTAATGCTTGTGGTCTCCTTTGGTATCGGATTTCTTCTGCGGTCCTTTATGGAAGAGCCGTACAAAAAATATCTTCCGTTTCTGGTCTGTATTTATGAAGGTGGAATGATGGCCTATCCTTTGTATACAAGTCTGTGCGGCAGTGAAAATCTTTCACAGATCGCTGTGCTGGATATCGCCGGACTGCTCTTTGGATTCAGCATATATATGGGTATGCTGGGGCAGATCGAAAACGGTGAGAAGATCAATGCAGGAAATCTGTTTTTCAGTGCCATAAAAACACCTGCATTTATCGGAACAGTCTTAGGAATCCTGGCAGGTCTTACAGGAGTGATCGATCGCCTTGTGGCGAGTCCTTTCGGAGACTGTTATCTTGGAGTGGAAAATATCCTGACAACTTCTATCACGCCGATCATCCTCATTGTTGTGGGATACAGCATGGAACTGGTTCCGGAGCTTATACGTCCCTGCATCAAAACGATTCTGATGAGAATCATTCTTCAGGCACTGATGATCGCGGGCGTTCTTGTTGCAGTCAAATATCTGGTCGGAAGTTCCAGACTTCTGAACCTGGCGATCATTACATACATGTCTTCACCGGCAACCTTCAGTATGCAGACATTCTTGAAAAAAAAGGAAAGCAGCGCCTACGCCTCAACGACCAATTCGCTGTATTGTGTGGTTTCTATTGTGGTTTATGTGGTGCTGGCGATCGCAGGATGAGATGCACCATGGAAAGATTTTTTATAAAAGACAAAAACTTCTACAAAACATTTTTCAGCCTGATGATCGTGGTTGCCCTGCAGAATCTCGTGGCATACAGTGTAAATATGCTGGACAATATGATGCTTGGGAGCTACAGCCAGAATGCACTTTCCGGAGCTGCAACTGTCAATCAGATATTTTTTGTGGTCAATCAGCTGGCTATTGCCATTGGAAACGCACTGATCGTCATGTGCTCCCAGTACTGGGGAAAAGGAGATACCGGTACAATAAAAAAACTGACCGGTATTGCGCTAAGCTTCAGTTTTTTTGCAACTATACTTATATTCGTGATATGCGCTGTATTTCCGGAACAGGTGTTGTCTCTTTTTACGACTTCACCGGATATTATTGCGGAAGGACGGGATTATCTTGGAATACTGAAATGGACATTCGTGCTGTTTCTGATCAGCAATCTTTTGATCTCCATGCTGAGAAGTGTGGAGACAGTACGGATCTCTTTTATCATTTCTGTGGTATCTCTGATCGTAAACGGCGGAATTAATTATACGCTGATATTCGGACATTTTGGATTTCCGGAAATGGGAATCAGAGGAGCTGCCATAGGAACTCTGGCAGCCAGAAGTCTTGAATTTCTTATAGTACTGATCTATATTATAAAGATAGACAAAAAGGTACAGCTGTTTCGCGGCGGAACATTTTGGAAAATCTTTTTACGCCGCAGAAATGCCGAAAACAGGAAGCTTTGGGGCGATTTTGTGAAAGTGGCCTCACCGGTCATTTTTTCTGGTCTGGTCTGGGCAGTTTCAGTTCCTATGCAGACTGCCATCCTGGGACATCTCTCATCTGATGCGATCGCAGCCAATTCTGTAGCTACAACATTTTTCCAATATCTGAAAGTAATCGTGGTAGCGATTTCATCGGCTTCATCTGTAGTGATCGGAAAAGCTATCGGAGAGGGAGAAAGAGGGAAGGTCAGGGCAGCAGGACGAACCCTGTCTGTGATTGATATTTCTATAGGAGTTGTACTGGCAGGACTTTTGTTTATACTGAGAATCCCGTTGCTCTCCACGTATAACCTGACAGAGGAAGCGACAATACTTGCGGATCATCTTATTATGATCATGAGCATAGTGATGATAGGAATGTCGTACCAGATGCCGGTTTCCGTGGGAGTTATCCAGGGCGGTGGAGATACGAAATTCAGCATGTATATGAACCTGATCTCCACCTGGGGAATCGTTATGCCGCTGTCATTTCTGGCAGCATTTGTCTGGAAGGTACCGGTGGAATGGGTAGTAGTGGCTGTACAGTCCGATCAGATTTTTAAATGTATACCGGTATTTCTGAGATTCCGAAGCTATAAATGGATCCGGAAGCTGACCTGAAAAAATTATGAAAGAGCAAATTTTTCAATGGCACGGGCAACCCCTTCCTCATCATTGGAAGAAGTAATATAATCCGCAGCGTCTTTTACCTGTGGCTGTGCGTTGGCCATGGCTACGCCGAAACCAACCTCGCGGAGAAGGTGCACATCATTATCGCCATCTCCGCAGGCCATAATAGCTTCCCTTGGAATACCAAGCATTTCTCCAAGTGCAACGAGTGCAGTTCCTTTATTGACACCTGTTGCATTGATCTCGATATTGTAGCTTAAAGAACCTACCAGCTCCAGTTCTTTTAATTCACTTAATTCTTTCCAGGCTTGCTCTCGCTCATCCATATCTGCAAAAAGAGCCTGTACCTTATCCATATTGCGGTTTTCTTTTGCGATGACATCCCAGATATCAGGGACCGGAATACGTGTGGTCCGTACATAATTCCACATATTAGGATCGTGATGATATTTTCCCACTTCATCGAGTTTGGCAGCATCGGCATATCCCTGTCCGTCAAAATAGATCTCGCTTAAGGTATCGTATTTCTCAAAGATCCGGAGAGCTTTTTTGGCACTTTCCATGGGGAGAAGATGTTCAATGAGAAGCTTGTTATGGTCTGTATCCAGTACTCTGGCTCCGTTGGAAGTGAGGGCATAGTGGATTCCGGGAAAAGTTCTCAGCTCTTCCGGAATGCCTGTAAAAGGACGGCCGGTAGCCACGAGAACCAGAATACCAGAATCAATAGCTTCCGTAAGAACGCGACGGGTGTTTTCTGTGAGTTCTTTTTGGGTATTTAGAAGTGTTCCGTCCAGATCAAGTCCGATCATTCTTATCTGCTTCATATTTGTAAAATTCCTTTCAAGATCAGAGATAACATATACAGAAAAACCGCCCCGAAAAATGCTTCCCGGGGCGGTGTATATCTGCTTATCAGATGTTCAGAAGATCACTGTAAACTTTCAGTGCACCATCTGTGTCATGAGCAAGAACACGTTTGGCAAGAACTTTACCAAGCTGAACACCTTCCTGATCAAAGCTGTTCAGGTTCCATACGAATCCCTGGAACATGATCTTGTTCTCAAAGTGAGCAAGAAGTGCACCAAGAGCCTTCGGTGTAAGCTCTTCACCGACAATGATGCTGGAAGGACGTCCGCCTTCGAAATTCTTGTTCAGATTCTCATCTTTTTTACCGCAGGCAAAAGCAACGATCTGAGCTGCAACGTTAGCACAGAGTTTCTGCTGGCTTGTGCTGTTCTCGATATCAACATCAACACCGAGCTGGCTCTTCTTGAAGCCGATGAACTGAAGAGGAACGATGTTAGTTCCCTGATGCAGAAGCTGATAGAAAGAGTGCTGTCCGTTTGTTCCTGGCTCACCGAAGATCACAGGTCCTGTTACATAATCAACCGGCTCACCGAAACGGTTTACAGATTTACCATTGGACTCCATATCACACTGCTGGAGATGTGCAGGGAAGCGGCTTAATGCCTGGGAGTATGGTAAAACAGCTGTAGAAGGATATCCCTGTACATTTCTCTCGTAAATACCGATCAGGGCATCCAGCATATCCGGATTCTCAAGAAGATTCTTGTTTGTTGCAAGCTTGTCTTCCTCAGCAGCTCCCTCAAGGATCGCAGCGAATACTTCCGGTCCGAATGCAAGAGAAAGGATCGCTCCGCCTACAGCGGAAACAGAAGAGTAACGTCCGCCGATATAGTCATCCATGAAGATTGCTGTAAGGTATGCATCGCTCTTTGCAAGAGGTGATGTTTCGCTTGTTACAGCGAGCATATGCTTGGATGGGTTAAGACCTGCTTTGGTGAGGGCATCTTTAACAAAAGCCTCATTTGTCAGAGTCTCAAGTGTTGTACCGGATTTGGATACAACGATGAAAAGAGAATGGGCAAGATCTACAGATGCAAGAACAGCTGCTGCATCATCAGGATCCACGTTGCTGATGAATTTTGCCTCCATCTTGAAGGTGTTGTTCGCTTTTGCCCAGTTCTCAAGTGCGATATATAATGCACGTGGTCCGAGATCACTTCCGCCGATACCGATCTGTACAACGGTTGTAAATTTTTCACCGTTTTCATTGGTGATCTCACCAGCGTGTACTTTGTTTGCAAAATCAGCTGCTTTTTTCTGCTGTGCAAGATAGAATTCTCTCTTGTCTACACCGTCAACAACAACAGGATTTCCAAGCTGTGTACGTGCAAGATGATGAAGAACCATACGTTTCTCACCTGTGTTGATCACTGCGCCGTTGTATAACTCTTCGAATTTATCGATCAGCTGTGCCTCATCAGCCAGCTCAGCAAGTGCGTCCAGAACAGTTTCATCCACTTCTTTGGCTGCGTAGTTGTAAGCCAGTCCTGCTGCCATTGGTGCGCTGTATTTCTTCACACGTTCTGCACCCTGCTCGCCGGACATTGCCTCTGCAATGTTTACATGATCCTTAAGACCGGTAAGCTTACCATAAGAAGCAAGAGTATCCAGATTTTTCCATGTTGCCATAATCATATTCCTCCTTTAGTGACTGCGAAAAGATCCATAATGATAATCCTTTTAAATATCTTTTCACAATTGTCTAAGCCTAATTATACTGAAAAAAGCATTGGATTTCAATGGAATGAACGATTTAGTTTAGAAAAATCTTGAAATAAAAAGAGTTTTTTGCATCAGCAGGACAGAAATCAGGAAATGTGTTATGATAATAAGCAGCTTCTGGTACTGACTGAAAGACCAAAATAATTATAAGTAAAGGGAATTGTTTTATGAATGAAATCAAGAAAAAAGGAAATGTAATCGCGTTGCTGCCTATAGGCGTATTCCTGGTTCTGTATCTGGGACTTGGAATTCTGTTTGAGTATATAATGAAGATCCCCATGGGATTTTATAACGTGCCTATTGTTGTGGCATTTCTGTCAGCAATTCTGGTGGCCTGTGTTCAGAACAGAGAGGTCAGTTTTGACAGAAAGCTGGATATCATGGCGAAAGGTGTGGGAGATAAAAATATCATTACCATGCTTCTGATCTTTCTTACAGCCGGATCTTTTGTTGGGGTTGTAGGGCGCAGCAGTGCGGAGAGTGTGGCGTATTGCATGCTGTCCCTGATTTCGGCACGTTTTTCAGTTGCAGTATTATTTGTGGTTGCCTGTTTTGTATCCGTGGCCATGGGTACTTCTGTCGGAACAATCACTTTGCTGACACCGATTGCAGTAGCTGTGTCCAGAGCATCTGGCTTTGACATGGCATTCTGTGTTGCTTCGGTGATGGGTGGTGCGATGTTCGGAGATAACCTTTCTTTTATTTCCGATACCACGATTGCGGCCTGCAATGGACAGGGATGTCAGATGAAGGATAAATTCCGGGAAAATTTTTGGATCGCTTTTCCGGCGGCAGTTGTCACATTACTTCTGATTCTTATTCTGTCATTCCAGACGGAAATTCAGGGAAGAGTTGTACAGCCGTATCATCTTACACAGATTTTTCCATATGTTCTTGTACTGATTGGTGGAATTATCGGAATCAATGTATTTATCGTACTCCTGATAGGAATTGTTTCGGGTGCGTTGATCATGCTTCTTGGCGGACATATCACACCGGTAGAGCTTCTGACCAATATCGGTTCCGGTGTTTCCGGAATGTTCGAGACATGTATGGTGGCGATTCTTGTAGCTGCCATGTGTGCCCTGATCAGGGAGCACGGCGGTTTCGAGGCACTTTTATCCGGGATCCGGAGACTTTTTAAGGGGAAAAAAGGCGGCCTTCTTGGAATGGGGATGCTTGTCGGAGCTATGGATATTGCAACAGCGAATAATACAGTAGCTATTGTTATGGCGAATCCGATTGCAAAGGAGATGGCGATTGAATATAAAATCACTCCAAGAAAAACGGCATCTATACTGGATACATTTTCCTGTATTTTCCAGGGAGTGATCCCATATGGAGCACAGATGCTGGTTGCTATTTCTGCGGCAAATGAGCTGGGGTGTGAGCTTTCTGCTTTTCAGATCATGCCGAAGCTTTTTTATCCGCTGTTTCTGCTTTTAAGCTCACTGATCGCAATTTTCGGGGTAAAAAAAATATGAAATCAATATCTGTCTATGCACTTACAAGAAATCAGTCTGCAGAATGTATTCAGAAACTGGAACGTCAGCTTTCAGGCAGAGAGTTTTTTCTCAAAATAAAAGAATGGGAGCTGGGAAGCATGAAAGCTCTGGTGAAGCAACTGGAGTTACATATGCAGGAGTTTTATAAACTCCGTTTTTTCTATTCGTTTCAGATTCCGAAGCTTGGAAAAGAGTTTGATCTTCTCCAGATCAAGGAGGATCAGATTGTAAACATTGAACTGAAAAGTGGAAGGGTATCAGATGACGACATCCGCAGGCAGCTGATCCAGAACAGGTATTATCTGTCTGCTCTGGGGAAACCGATCTTCTCATATACATATATCAGCAGTGAAGACCGGCTGGTGAGACTGACCAACCATGATCATATTGTGGAAGGTGACTGGAAACAGCTTTGCAGTGCACTTGAAAAAGAAGGACAGGATTATAAGGGAGATATTGAGGAACTTTTTCAGGCAGAGCTGTATCTGATCTCTCCACTGACAGAACCGGAGCGTTTTCTGCGAAAAGAGTATTTCCTTACTTCTCAGCAGAGAGATATTGAACGTCAGATCCTGAAGCGGATTCGTGGAAAAAGGGAAGGATATTTTCATTTCAGCGGACTTCCGGGAACCGGAAAAACCTTGCTGCTTTATGATATTGGGATGAAGCTTTCCGGGCGGCAGCAGATCTGTATCATTCACTGTGGAGAAGCAGGGCAGGAATGGAAGCTTCTTCATGAGCGTCTGCGGCGAATTGATTTTCTGTCTGACAGTGAGCTGGAAGAAGAAACGGATCTGAGCGGTTACAGCAGTATTCTGGTAGATGAGGCACATCTTTTGTCAGAAGAAAAGCTGCTGATTCTGTTAAAGAAAAGTCAAAACAGACCGGTGATTTTTTCAAGCGATTCAGAAGACATGATCTCACCGGAAGAAATGGATCACAGTACAATAGAAATGATCGGAAATTTACCGGAAATCCAGAGCTTTCATCTTACCAACCGCATTCGTACAAATGCGGAACTTTCATCGTTTATTCAGAATATGATGCATCTTCCCGAAAAAAGGAGCTCAAGATGGTATCCTGATATTACAGTGCTGTATGCGAATGACGAAAAAGAAGAAGAAAATCTTCTGCAAGATCTTGAATGGCGGGGATTTCAGATTCGTACTGTGGAGAATAGAGAACAGATCAGTATGCTGGCAGTGCGGGATTCTGAAAAACTGGCAATCGTGTTGGATGAACAGTATTACTACGATGAAAAGGGCTACCTGAGAGCAGAGCATTTTCACGGCCATTCTGATGTGAGAAAGCTTTTTCATTTGCTGAACCAGGCAAGAGAAAGTCTGGCGCTGGTGGTAAAGAACAATATGGCAGTTTATGAAATATTGCTGGAAATCTTGCAAATGCGTGGGAAAGAGAGTAAGAATTGAAAAGTTTTTTTGAAACGAAAAGGAGAGCACATGACGACGACAACTTTATGCTACATAGAAAATAACGGAAAATATCTGATGCTTCACAGAGTAATCTGGAGAAGAACGATTTTTTTCTGTAAAGCTGCAGTATGAAGGCGAAAAGCTTATCGAAAAGAAAATTAATTTGTACTAATATAAAAATATGAAATTTATATCAGTGAAAAGCAAAGGGGCTGATGCACGAATTACTCAGTGCAACAAGCTCCTTTTCTCATCTAAAAGTCTGGTTAAAAAGTTAATTGATTTTTTTTACGGAAGCCCGGATGCTTAATTGAGTTCCGATTCTTGTTTTCAGGGAACGCTCCCCGCTGTTTCTTTCCCGCTTTTCAATAATAGGAATAAGAGTGTTAACTGCTGTTGAGCCAAATGAACCTTTAGGAACATTAAGTTTCATATCTTCTTCGAGCATTTCTGTGGCAAAAAGGATTTTTGCCCTGCGTTTTTTAATGAAAAAATTATTCAGTATTTATACAAAACCTCTTGTTAAATTATTAGCAATGTGTTATCGTTTAGAAATAAATTTTGTTATAAGCAAAGGAGGATTACACTATGAGCAGTAAAATTACTATCATTGGAGCTGGCAGCGTTGGTGCCACGATCGCCTATACCTTATCAAGTCAGGATATTGCATCAGAAATCGTTCTGATCGATATCAACAAAGAGAAGGCAGAAGGAGAAGTTCTTGATATCATTCAGGGAACCTGCTTCAGAGATCCTATTTCTATCATTGCCGGAGATTATACGGATGCCAGAAATTCGGATATTGTTATCATTACTTCTGGTATTGCACGTAAGCCGGGGCAGACAAGACTGGAACTTACACAGACAAATGTAAATATTCTGAAAGCCATTACACCGGAAATTGTAAAAGCGGCACCAAATGCTCTTTATCTGATCGTAAGCAACCCGGTCGACATTATGACTTATGTGTTTACCAAGATTTCCGGACTTCCTGAAAATCAGATTCTTGGTTCTGGTACAATCCTTGATTCTGCGCGTCTGCGCTGCGGATTATCCAAGCATTTTCATATCGCACAAAGTAATATTCATGCGTATGTATTTGGCGAGCATGGGGACACTTCCTTTATTCCGTGGTCAGGAGCCTATATTTCCGGTGTAAGTGTAGATGAGTACTATAATCTGGAGAAGAAACTTGGAAAAGATATCGAACCGATCGACAAAGAAGCAATGGTTCAGTATGTACAGAAATCAGGTGGCGAAATCATTGCAAAGAAGGGAGCAACTTTTTATGCGGTATCTTCCTCTGTATGCAAACTTTGCAGTCTGCTGGTATCTTCTTCAGAGTCTATTTCTACAGTATCTACTATGATGCATGGGGAATATGGAATTGAAGATGTATGTTTAAGTACGCTGACTTTGGTAGGGCCAAACGGTGTGCAGGGTAAAGTTCCGATGCGGATGACAAAAGCGGAGATTGAACAGCTGAAAAAAAGTGCAGCTGCACTGAAAGAAATTATTGCTCAGATTGATCTTGATTGATTATAAACGGATGAATCATATCGAGAGAAAATGTATCGATTTGTTTTAATGAAAAAAAATATCAAAAATACTTGTTAAAATGTTGTCAATGTGATATGCTTAGACGCAGGAAATCGAGCTGATACACTCCTTAAGGCGGAGGAAGGGTGTGCGAACTCTTTTATTTTTTGTATTCTAAAAAAGATATAAAAAGTAATTGTATTAGTCTTGATTTATATTTTTTGTTATTTTTCGTTAAAAAATAAACAATTTTTATCTAAACAGCTAAGAAAGGATAATGTTAAGTATGAAATACAGTTATTATCCGGGTTGTACCCTGAAGAACAAGGCGAAAGATCTGGATGAATATGCCAGAGCCAGCGCCAGAGCACTTGGGTTTGAACTGGAAGAGATTAAAAACTGGCAGTGCTGTGGAGGTGTTTATCCTCTGGGAACAGATGAAATTGCTACAAAACTTTCTTCCGTACGTGCTCTTAATCAGGCCAAAGAAAAAGGCCAGGATCTGGTGACAATCTGTTCTGCCTGTCATCACGTGATCAAACGTGTCAATGATGATATGAAAAATGTGGAAGATATCCGCACCAGAGCAAACAATTATATGCAGCTTGAAGAGCCTTACACAGGGGAGACCACCGTACTCCATTATCTGGAAGTACTTCGTGATAAGGTTGGTTTTGACAAGCTGAAAGAGAAAGTGGTAAATCCGCTTACAGGAAAGAAAGTCGGAGCTTACTATGGATGTCTGTTGTTACGTCCGGGCAAGATCATGGCATTTGATGATCCTGAGAATCCTACGATCATGGAAGATTTCATCCGTGCACTTGGTGCAGAACCGGTGAGCTATCCATACAGGAACGAATGCTGTGGTGGTTACATTTCTCTTAAGGAAAAAGAAATGTCCCAGAATATGTGTCAGAAAATCGAAGACAGTGCGAAAGGTTTTGGAGCTGATATGCTGATCACAGCCTGTCCATTGTGTAAATATAATTTAAATAAAAATGCTTCCAGCGATCTGCCTGTATATTATTTCACAGAGCTGCTTGCAGAAGCCCTCGGAGTAAAAGAGGAGGTGGCAAAATGAGAGATAATCATTCAGCAGCAGAAAAGATTAAAGAAATCTCAGGAACCAATCCGCTGAAATGTATGAAATGTGGAAAATGTTCTGCTACCTGTCCTTCCTTCAATGAAATGGATATCAAACCACATCAGTTTGTATCCTATGTTGTAAACGAAGATATCGAAGCACTTGTTAATTCAAAATCTCTCTGGAAATGCCTTTCCTGCTTTGCCTGCGTAGAGCGTTGCCCAAGAGATGTAAAACCTGGAAAGATCATTGATGCTGCAAGACAGCTGGTTGTTCGTCGGAAGGGCGGAGACTACCTGACAGCAGATGAGATTCCACAGCTTCTTGATCCGGAAGTGCCACAGCAGCTTCTGGTAAGTGCATTCAGAAGATACAGGAGGTAAGCCAGCGTGCAAAGAATTGGTGTATTTGTCTGTCATTGCGGAAGTAATATCGCCGCTACGGTAGATGTAAAAAAAGTTGTTGAATTAGCTGCCAAAGAGCCGGGTGTCGTTCATGCAGAAGATTACCAGTACATGTGCTCAGAAGCAGGTCAGGCTAAGATTCAGGAAGCCATCAAAGAAAAGAACCTGACGGGTGTGGTTGTCTGTTCATGTTCTCCACGTATGCATGAAGCAACATTCAGAAAAGCAGCAGAGAGAGCTGGTCTGAATCCATACATGGTGGAGATTGCAAACATCCGTGAGCATTGTTCCTGGATCCATAAGGATATGGAAGAAGCTACAAAGAAAGCAGTGATCCTTGCCAGAGCAGCAATCGCAAAAGTCAACTTAAACACTCCTCTTCAGCCAGGAGAGAGCCGTGTTACCAAGAGAGCCCTGGTCATCGGCGGCGGTATCGCCGGAATCCAGACAGCCCTGGATATCGCTGATGCAGGCTATGAAGTAGATATTGTAGAAAAAACTCCAAGTATTGGTGGAAGAATGTCACAGCTTGACAAAACATTCCCGACACTTGACTGTTCTGCATGTATCCTCACTCCTAAGATGGTAGAGGCTGCAGCTCATGAGAAGATCAATATCTATACATACAGTGAAGTAGAACATGTCAGTGGATTCGTAGGAGATTTCACTGTTGACATCAGAAAAAAAGCAAGAAGTGTAAATATGGACAAATGTACAGGCTGCGGTGTCTGTCAGGAAAAATGTCCATCTAAGAAAATACCAAATGAATTTAACAGAGGGTTAAATAACAGAACAGCTATTTACACTCCATTTGCACAGGCCATCCCGAATGTTCCGGTTATTGACCGTGAGAACTGTATTAAGTTTAAAACCGGAAAATGTGGTGTATGTTCCAAAGTATGTCAGGCAGGTGCCGTTGATTACGATCAGCAGGATGAGATCGTAACACAGAAATACGGTGCGATCGTAGTTGCTACAGGTTTCGATACCATTAAACTTGACAAATATGATGAATACGCATACAGCCAGAGCAAAGATGTTATCACATCTCTTGAACTGGAACGTATTATGAATGCAGCAGGTCCTACAAAGGGACACTTAGAGCGCCTTTCCGATGGAAAAGCTCCGAAGGAACTTGTATTTATCCAGTGTGTGGGAAGCCGTTGCTCCGATGACAGAGGAAAACCATATTGTTCCAAAATCTGCTGTATGTATACAGCAAAACATGCAATGTTAATCCGCGATAAATATCCGGATACAAATGTAACTGTATTCTATATTGATGTCCGTACACCGGGTAAGAACTTTGATGAGTTCTACAGAAGAGCAGTAGAGCAGTACGGTGTAAACTACATCAAAGGTCAGGTAGGAAAAGTAATTCCTCAGCCGGATGGAAGTCTTCTTGTACAGGGATCTGACCTGATCGATAACAAGCAGGTTCTTAAGAAAGCAGATATGGTTGTTCTTGCAACTGCCATTGAACCGAATCCGGATGTCCGTAAAATTGCGACAATGCTTACAGCAAGTATTGATACCAATAACTTCCTTACAGAAGCCCATGCAAAACTTCGTCCGGTAGAATCTCCAACAGCAGGTATCTTCCTTTCCGGTGTCTGCCAGGGACCGAAAGATATTCCGGAGACAGTAGCACAGGCTGGTGCGGCAGCAGTTAAGGCAATTGGCCTTCTTGCAAAAGACAAGCTGACAACCAACCCATGTACAGCTAAATCTGATGAGCTGTTATGTAACGGATGCTCTACATGTGCAAATGTCTGCCCGTATGGAGCAATTTCCTATGAAGATAAAGAAGTAAATGACCACGGTATCCGTGAAACAAGAAGAGTAGCCGTTGTAAACACAGCACTTTGCCAGGGATGTGGTGCATGTACAGTAGCCTGCCCGTCTGGTGCAATGGATCTGCAAGGCTTTTCCAACAGACAGATTATCGCGGAGGTAGATGCAATATGTCGATAGAAACAAACGAAGAATTCAGACCTAAGATTGTAGCATTCTGCTGTAACTGGTGTAGTTACGCAGGTGCAGACCTTGCAGGAAGCAGCCGTCTTTCTTACCCGGCTGACGTAAAGATCATCCGTGTTCCATGTTCCTGCCGTGTCAATCCAATGTTCATCCTCCGTGCTTTTGAGAAAGGTGCTGACGGTGTGATCATGTGTGGATGTCATCCTGGAGACTGTCATTACAGCACAGGTAACTACTACGCAAGAAGACGTATGACACTTCTTTTCTCCATGCTGGATTATATCGGTGTGGAAAATGGAAGAACACGTGTAGAATGGGTTTCTGCCGCTGAAGGCGTGAAATTCTCCCAGACAATGAATGAGTTTGTAGAGAAGATCCATTCTCTTGGTAAGAACGTAAGATTGGAGGATTTAAGATGCAGGAGCTGATAAATCGTGCAAAAGAACTGCTTGCTGACGGTACAGTTGCAAGAGTTCTGGGATGGAAAGCCGGAGATCTGCCTTATAATCCGGAACCGGCTTACTTTGAGACAGAAGAATCTCTGAAAAATTTTGTATATAACGGATTCTGCGGTGCAAACTTAAGCAAATATATGGTCGAAGCATCCAAACTGGAAGGTAAAACACTGGTTTGTTTAAAACCATGTGATACATACAGTTTCAATCAGCTGATCAAAGAGCATCGAGTAGACCGTGAAAAAGCATATATCATCGGTGTTGGATGTAAAGGAAAACTGGATATCGAAAAGATCCGTAAACAGGGAATCAAAGGCATCGAGAGCATTTCCGGTGCAGAGATCACAGATGATGCAGAAACACTGACTGTTCAGACAATCTATGGCGAAAAAACATGTGCATATAAAGATGCCATGCTGGAAAGATGCCATGTATGTAAAGGCAAAGAACATAAGATTTACGATGAACTCATCGGCGAGTCTAAAGAGACAAAAGATGCAGATCGTTTTGCAGAAGTAGAGAAAATTGAAGCAATGAGTCCGGAAAAAAAATTTGCATTCTTCCAGAGCCAGTTAAGCAAATGTATCCGGTGCAATGCCTGCCGTAATGTCTGTCCTGCATGCAGCTGCCGTAAATGTGTATTTGACAGCAATAAATTTGACAGTGCACAGAAAGCAAATGTTGACTCTTTCGAAGAAAAGATGTTCCATATCATCCGTGCATTCCATGTGGCAGGAAGATGTACAGACTGCGGTGAATGTAGCAGAGTTTGTCCGCAGGGAATCCCGCTTCACCTGTTTAACCGTAAATTTATCAAAGACATTGATGAGTTCTACGGAGAATATCAGGCTGGAGAGGATACTACCTCCAAAGGACCTCTTACAAACTTTACATTTGAAGATGTTGAGCCAGGAATCGTGGCAGAAAGGGGATAATGTATGTATAAGATAGCAGCAGAAAATCTGCCGGCATTATTCCAGAAGATTGCCGCAGATCAGGATTTATATTTACCGGTTAAAGTCAGTGATCAGGTAAACTTCAAAGCATGGAGTGAAGATGCAGAAGTTTGTCTTGATACTTTAAAAACCGTAAAATCACCAAAAGATGCATTCTTTCCACAGAGTGAAAATCTTTACACCTGTAAAAAAGAAGAAAAGAATATTTCCATCGAGCCACAGGCATTACAGGAAAAAAATTTCGTTGTGTTCGGCATGAAAGCCTGCGATGTACAGGGAGTAAAGGTTCTGGACAACGTATTCTTAAGTGATCCGGTCGATACTTTCTATGCAGCAAGAAGAGAGCATGGAACGATTGTTGCGCTTGCATGTCATGAACCGGAAGAAAGCTGTTTCTGTAAAGTATTTGGTATTGACTGCGCTGATCCGGCTGCAGATGTTGCAACATGGATGATCGAAGGAGAACTTTACTGGAAACCTCTTACAGAGAAAGGTGAGGCTCTTACAAAAACAGTTACAGAACTTCTTACAGACACAGATGAAGCAAAAGTGGAAGCAGAGAAAACTGCAATCCGTACGATCGTAGAGAAACTTCCATATTCCAATCTTTCTCTGGAAGGATGGGGACAGGAAGATTACATGGACCGTTTTAATTCTTCTGTATGGGAAGAACTTTACAAACCATGTCTGGCATGTGGTACCTGCACCTTTGTATGTCCGACCTGTCAGTGTTATGATATTAAAGATTATGATACAGGACATGGTATACAGCGTTATCGCTGCTGGGATTCCTGTATGTACTCAGATTTTACCATGATGGCACACGGTAATAACCGTAACAGCCAGATGCAGCGTTTCCGTCAGAGATTCATGCACAAGCTTGTTTACTATCCGGTAAACAACAAGGGAATGTTCTCCTGTGTAGGATGTGGCCGTTGCGTAGAGAAATGCCCGTCCTCTTTAAATATTGTAAAAGTTATCAAAGCTTTTGAAAATCAGGGAGGTGAAAAATAATGAGCGAATGTACCTGCCATAAAAATTATACATTAGATACACTGATTCCGAAAGTTGGCGTGATCACAGATATCCGTCAGGAGACACCAGATGTTAAAACATTCCGCGTAAATGCTCCTGAAGGTGGAAAGCTTTTTGAACATATGCCTGGTCAGTGTGCAATGGTCTGTGCACCAGGTGTCAGCGAAGGTATGTTTTCCATTACCTCTTCACCGACAAATAAAGAATATCAGGAATTCAGTATCAAAAAATGTGGTGTCCTGACTGATTATCTTCACAGCCTTCAGGTAGGTGATGAGATCACAGTCCGCGGACCATATGGAAATCATTTTCCTGTAGAAGATAAATTAAAAGGAAAGAACCTTCTGTTTATCGCAGGTGGAATCGGACTTGCACCACTTCGTTCTGTTATCAACTATGTACTGGATAACCGTGCAGATTACGGAACAGTAG